>MDSZ01264616.1_pt1 | contig 60306 bp, 28 predicted proteins | sample 811201 | NCBI WGS metagenome assembly MDSZ01 (sample SAMN05326647, study PRJNA326480) | marine metagenome | isolation source: seawater | place: Indian Ocean: North | collected 2010
ATGCCGTAATGGATGAACCCATGGGAGAAGGCCAGTGGCTTGCGCTTCCTAAAGATGCAAAAAATGAAGTTTATGAAGCATGGAGAGACATGGTAAATGTTAACCCTCAGACTTCGCAGTTTTTCATTCCTAATTTAGTGCGTTGGATTCAAAACCCCAAAGGCGGAAAGCCGTTGCCTGCCACAGATATTGATCCTCGTGACGGCAGGCCTTCTGGAATATTCACATCTAATGATATAAGAGAAATGAAAGCTAAAGGCTACATGCGTACAGATGAAAAAGGCTGGCACTATGTAGGAAAAGGCAAAGTAAAAGCCAAAGAAGATCAAATCAAAGAAGAGCGCAGGATCATGGCTATGGCTGCTGTTGGTTTAAGAGGGAAAGGAAAAGCTTGGATGGATCCACGTTCAGGCAAGATGTTTACAGGAAGTGATCACCAAAGAATTGCCACAGAAAACAATTTGTTTAAAAATGGAAGAGTTCAAGATTACGTAAGAATAACAAAAACAGATAGAGATATTTACATGGATCGGATGGGCTTAGATGTAGGACCTAAAGCCATGAGGTCATTAAGAAAGATCGCTTTTGATGATCAGAATAAAATCATTGAAGACAGAGGTATTCTTGGACAGAAAACTCTTTTTGATCCTCAGGTTGATTTCGCTGCAGAAGGAATGATTCCGAATTTAGCTCCTGCTACAGGCTCTCTTCCTGCGCACTGGGCGACACCTATGGGTGAGTGGCCAGCTTCTGGTTTTGTAAAGCAAAAACCTAGATTACTAGAAAAGGTAATTGATCAAGTTAAGAAAGCTCCACCGTTTTTAAGGGAAAAGCTGACCAGACTTAAAGATCTGTCAAATGTAGAATTACTAAAACTGCAGCAAAAATTTCCTTTCATTAAGGACATCGATCCAAATTTAATAGATGATGCTGTTAGAGTTGCCCAAGATATCATAACAAATATTCCGATGGCAGAAGGATTTGTTCCTAATTTATCTACTGCTCCTAGAGGCTCATTTAATCCAAATTTCACCGCTAGATCTATAGATCATAACCAAGGAATGCCTGAGCTTTTAGCCGGGAAAATGCAAGAGGCTGTTCGTGCAGAAAATGCGGCGGGAGTACCAATGCATAGAATAAGAATTGGGCAAAACTCAAACATGCCTTCTCCCGGAGGGTTATTTGTTTATGACGCGAGACAGGGAGGTCCTATGGGGGCAATTTCAGATCATAAAGGCGTCAGGCAGGCAGTTAAAGATTCCGAAAGCACAAGAGACATATTACTGTCCTCTCAGGGAGCTATTCCAAATTTAGCTCCATTAGAATTTGATGATGCTGTAGATATAAGGCGTCCAAATGTGCCGGGGTTTGGGGGATACGCCGCTCATGGAAAAGAAATACAAAGAGCCACAGAAGCTCTTAAAAAACAAGTAGAGCAGTACAGAAGAGGAGATGTAAGCTTAGATCAACTAAGGCAAAACATCAGGAAAACTACTCAGGATTTTAACTTGACACAAAGCTCTCTTCATAAAGTTCAAAGAGCTTTAATAACTCAAGTAGAGGCTATCCATCAACAACAAAGAGCGTCAGCAAGAGGAGCTAGTATAGAAGAAGACGCTCATAAAAAAATGATGCGTGGGCAAATAGCAATGGCTGCATCTTTCGCTTTACCTATGGCCGTAGGCTTTATGCCCCAACCCCAAGGAAGAGGAGGGGCAGCTGACGTAGGAATGGGAGCTCTTCAGGGTGCTGGGCAAGCCGCTGGGGTAGGAGCCATGTTAGCTATGAGTGGAAGTAAAGGAGGGATGATAGGATTTGGAGTGGTAACTGCAATCGGTGCGATAGTAGGAGCTTTAAAGGGAATGGAAAAAAGCCTTCAGCAATTAGGTAAAGAGCTTCAAAAAGTCAATGACTCAGTAACTAAGACCGCAAACAGCGCAAAAGCGTATGTAGGAATGCAAGAGCAGCTAAATAAGGCGATAGCTTCAGGCAACTTAAAGGCGCAAATGAATGCTTCTAAAGCTTTAGAAAAAGCTTTTAGAGGTATTGAGGATAGAGCGGTAAGGAGTCAGTTAATAAATGCTTCTGGGGATCTGGAGAAACTGGGAGAAGTACTACAAAACATTAGCGATAATGCAGAAAACACAATTAGGGCAAATAATGCATTATTAAAATTTAAAGAATTTGATGACTCAAGAACATTCGCTGGAATAGAGGACCCACTAGAGAGATTCGGCAACCTTCCTATTGTTAAGAATATAGTAGAGACTTTTGGATTTTCTACTGAAAACACAGAAAATCGAGTTAAAATGGGCGAAGCTATTAAGTTAATTGGCATAGAACTTGGAGGGCTGAAAAATCTAACATCCGAAGAGATAAGGGAAATTAGAAACTTAAATTTAGATGCAGGCGATTCGGAAATGGTAAAAGCCTTGCAAAAATTAGGGTTAGATAGACCTACTGCCGAGAGATTTACTAGTGGAGTAAGAGTAGCAGATCAGCAAGGCGAAGCAGATAACATACTAAAAAGTATTATCGATCAAGCTACCAGAACCAATGAAGCGAGAGGGTTCGACTTAGATCGACTGCGTAGAAACCAACAACTCGCGGCTCCTTCTATAAGCCTTAAATCGGACCTTCAAACTTCCTTTGAGAGATTGGCAGATATTTCTGAGTTAGTTTCTAAAAACTTTTCTCAAATATCTAAAGCTGAACTAGGGATGCTGCAAACTTCTCAGAGAATGCAATCTACATTTGGAATGGGTCAAAGTCGAGATGCCCAAGCTCAGCAGGTTTCTGAGTTTAAACAAGAAAATGTGGCAACTAGATCTGCCATAGAGATGGAGAAAGCCTTAAGAGGATTTGTAGGAGAAGTTCTTAAATCAGACGGAGTTTCAGAAAAAACTGTTAAGGAGCTTGAGAGAGTAGTAGTAGACTTAGGAGAGCAAGTAGGGAGAGGAGGATCTTTTTCCACTCAGTCTTTTGGGCCTCAAATATTAAAAGCTTTACAGAACGTAAAAAGCGATTTGCCCGAAAAAGAGTTATATGAATTAAATAGAACTCTTAATGATCTTCAGTCTCAAGCAGTAATACAAAGCGGGCTACTTAGATCCCAGTTGCAAACAATGAGGCAAGACAGGATAGCTCAAGCCGCCGCAAATATGGAAACTCCTTTATCCGATAAAGAGTTTGATGACTTAGGCATTATGGAAGCTATAGGCCGAATGAGAGAAGGATCAGGAATACAGACCGTAACTTCTCAGAAAGATAGGGCTGATTCATTTATTAAATTTGCGGAAACTTTTGAAAAACGAGGAGTCCGAATAGATCCCGCGAGGCTTCAAGAGGCCAAAGAAAATAGGCTAATAGGAAATTTTGCTGAGATTTCCCAAGGTTTAGGAATTATCTCTACTGATCTAAAAGGAGGAGGCTTGCAAATTCCGGGGTTTGATCCAAGGACTAATACATTTGGAGATTTATTTAAGCTTAATGATATAATTCCTTCTCTTGAACCTGATTTAAGCGACAGAGATTTTGCACAAACTTTAGATTTCCAAAATTTTGTAAAAAATCCCGGGGAAACCGATCAAGAGTTTATAGAGAGGGGCGGAGATCAGGCTGCAAGAGTTATAGAAGCGCAGAATGCGTTTATAGACAGAGTAAGTAAAATGTCTCGGGATGAAAGAGGCAAAGGTTTAAGTCAAGACGAAACAGAGATTTTTAAAGCTATATTCCAAGGCGCTATGCTGAGGGAGAGACAGGGAGTGCTTGATTCTAGGGGAGGTGGAGATGAGGCCGTAAGATTAAGGCAACTCGCCCAATCAATAGATAAAGCAGAAAGTGCTACTTTACCTGCCAGAGAAGACGGTAGTCCTGCAGTGAGTACTCGCATGATGGATAAAATTTTTGATAAAGAAACAGGCCGCCTTAAGGAAAATGCTAGCGCTATAATGGCCTATGAGACTGGCAGGGGACCCGAAGGCTTAAACTTTGCGGGACTTGGAGGTAAGGTAGATACAACAAATTCTTTACTTAAAAATATTGAGACAACTTTAGAAAAAATAGCCGGCAGTTTTGATTTAAGAAAAGAGCTTAAAGATCAAGCCACTATATTCTCTGCAGCGCAGGCTACATTGGCAGAGGCAGCAAGCAATATAACCACTAAAGTAGAAGAGAGAGATTTAGCCAGTAGAGAAAGGTTAACAAATATACTAAAAGAGCCCGATGAATCTAAGAGGAGAGAGGAGCTAGATAACAGAGGGCTTCTTACCCAAACCCCACTCTCTATAAAAGATCCAGTAACTGGTAAGGAAGCTGCTGACGATAAAGAGGCTAACAAAATTGTTGACGAATTATTAACATCGACCATAGTCGATCAGATTGAATCCCTCTCCCCTTTTGATCAAGAGGGGGAAAGAGAACTACTGGAAAGAGGTAGCACTTTGGAGCCGCTTATAACCGCCATGAGAAATGACAGTGTGCGTGCTAGTATGATTGAAACCCAAACAATACCTACTTTAAGGCAAGCTTACTCAAACGAAGATTTAACTGAAATATCTCAATTATTCCAAACATTCAAAGAGTCCCTGAAAGGAACAGCGGTAGGAGATGGACTGCAATCATTTACATTGCAAGACTTTTATGACAACTTTTTTGTTCCAAATGCGGTATTAGAAAATAATCCAGAAATGTTCAGCGCTGGAAACCGAGACGAACTTGCTTCGGTAAACCGCCCTGACGAAGAGTCTCAAAGAAATTATTTGATAGCGCTAAATGAGATTTTTAGCAAACAAGGAGCAAACTTACAGGTATTAGCTGAAAAATTTAAAGTTGATATTTCCGAAATAAATATCCCTTCTTTTGAAAATGAAGCAGGAGAAAGGAAATTTGGCTTTGAAGACCCCACTGATTTAAGCCTAAGAAACCCCAGAGCCATAGAAGATGTTTCAAAAGGAGATTCAAAAATCTTATCTTCTATGCAAAAAACTTTATCGGGACTAACAATACTAGAATCCTCCTTAAGTAATTTATTTGATGCAAATAAGGCGAGTGACTCGCAAATAAAATCTGCTCTGGATTATCTCGCAGCTCCTGTCGGGCAAGAAGACCCCAATTTGCTTGCAGGGCTTAGTGAAGATTTTGCTTCTGGTTTAGCTGTAATAAAAAGTAACGCTCAAGATGTCGCAAAGGCTGTCGAAAAAATAAACTCTTCAGATGCCAAGGCTCAAGAAGAAGGGATGCGGTTATTGCAAGGCGTGCAGAGCAGACTGGAATCTTTAACATTAAGACAAGCTACTGCTTCTCAATTAGGGGATGCCGCAAGAGACGCTTCAGACTTTTCATTAATAGCTGACGCTATTTCTTCCTTGCCTGACGCAGCGAATATCATGACTAAAGAGAATCAAAATGCGGCGCAAGCTTTAAAAGATTCAGCTGCCCTTCTTTCGGCTTCGGCAAAAGATTTATCTGCGATTAATATAGACCCTGCTGATGGTTCTAATCCTGCTAATTTACTGAAAGAATTTTTTAGCAGTCAAAGTGCCGCCATGTTAAAAATTGTAAATGACAATGCAAAAGTAACAAATGCTACAGAGAGCACTCTTAAGAAAATGGCAGAAACAACTCCTGCTTTAGTAGGCGCGGTTCAAAGACTCGCACCAATTTTAGAGAGAGCTGCTCAAGGGCAAGGCGCTGGCGTAAAAGCGGCTGGGTTTGTCCCCAATTTTGCTCCAGATGCAGGATTGAATATACAAGCCGTTAATGAATCCTATAAAAGAGAAGTATCTGAATTAATGTCTTCAGGAGTGCCTAAAGGGGCGGCAGAAAGAAGTGTTAGTATAGATACTTACCCAGCGCTAAAGACAGAAAGAAACCCTTTAGGTATTGGGCTTTACTCAGGTTCGTTTGGAGAAACAAGTCTAGCTGATGCAGTAAGAAAAACCAACTCCAAGGGCTTAAATCCCGCGAAATATGCAGGTGGAAGTATTCCGTCTCAATTCCTATCTTACGATAACAGAGAGTTCAATAATGACTTTGCACAAAAAACTTCTATAGCAACGACTAAAACTCTATCTTCTGAGACTGCGGTTCCTTCTTTTGCAAAAAAATGGGAAGACCAAGTGATAAAACACGAAGAAGCTCACCTCAGGACAATTAAAAATTCTTCTATGCCCGACATTGCAATAGACGGTAAGCCTGAGTATAATTATTATAAAGCTATAGGCGACGGACAATTAACTGTGGACATGTCTCGAGAGAAAGACCCGAGAGATACTATAGAAAAAATGAGAATCATTCAAGAGGCTGCAGTCCCCTCTATAGAAAAGATAGGTCAGCGCCCATCGCCCCAAGATTTTAAAATATTTAGGGAAGCTGCGAAAATTGAACAAGAAGCTATAGACTTAATAGAAGATAAAGAAGAAAGAGAAGAGCTTAATCTAGATAAACGCAAAAGAGAAGAGAAGGTCAAAGAGTCCGAGAGTAAAACACAAGAAGAGCGAAAGAAAAGTGAAAAAGAACAAAAGGAAAGTAAAGAAGAAAAATTAGAAACAAAACCTTTTAGATCTAGAGGATTTGTCCCTAACTTTGCTCCTCCTAGAACGGAGTTCTCTCCCCAATCGGTTGCAGGGAATAGGCTTGAAGCATTCACTCAAACCTCAAACCCAAGAGAAGAAACAGCTTTATTTTCTAATAATCTAAAATCGGCAGGTCACATTCCTTCCGTAGGAGAATTCTTCTCTGATAAGAAAAAGTCTATAAAAGTAGATGATATTCCGGGCATAAAAGAAATAAAACAAGAATTATATTCTGTATACCAAAAATATATCCCTGAAGGCGTGGATCCTTTGAGTCATATAAAGGAAATAAAAGCGCAAGATTACAAAAAAGGAGGAACTGACTTAATGCCTTTAAAGGGTTCTCAAAGAAAATTGGGAGGCTATCATTCTCCCACTAAAAGCGTAACCACTCATAAGATTCCAAAGACCACAGGAGAATTATCCAAAGAAGAATCTATTGAGCTCGCCTCTTTCCAGTCTACAGTTGCCAATGAGTTGGCTCATGCAATGAATGATTCCTTGGGTTTTGGCCCTAATTCCGATAGGACCATAAAAGAAAAAGAAGAATTTTTTAAATCTATTCATTCTAATATAGCCGAGAAAACGGGAGTTGAATACCCAGAATTAAGATTGGCTGAAAGTCATTCGGATGTAAGCGCATCCATGCAGGACTACTATGACTCATATCAAGAAAAAATAAAATCAACTTTTGAAGAACTGGATTCTTCTACTAAGTCTGGAGTAAGTAATGAAGCTTTAGAAAAGTTTTTCGGAGGAAATATAAACGAGTTGTCAACTAAGGGTCATAGCAATGCTGCAACCGAGTGGATGCTAAGAGATAAAGGCTATGCAGATAGAAATTTTGGCGCATATAATAGAATAATTAAAGAAACCATTACGCCTGAGTTTTTAAAATTACTAAAAATGGCTAACCCTGAGGCTCTTAAGGCTTTACCAGAAGATCTAAAAAATAAATTTAATAACAATATTGTAGGCAAACTTTGGGATGAAAGAACTTCCCATGGAATGAGTGCAATAATTAGGCAAAAGCAATTTGAAAAAGGAAAGAATGTATATAAGCCATTAGCTCAAGGTTTTATCCCTAATTTTATTGAAGAGTTCACAAAAAGAATTAGTGACGAGAAGGGTAATGTGATTACTACTCGACATGAGGATGATTTCTTAAAGAAACAGAAAGCTTACGCTGCTGATCTTAAGCTCAGGGCAGAGGCCGGAGATCCTCTTGCAATTTCAATCCTTGATAAAAAAGCTAAAAACGAAGAACTTACCGACGCCGAGCTAATGGATGAATCAAGGTTCTTTTTTGATGACACGATAGCAGGGGTAGCACAAGCCTTAGGGAGACCGGTCCCTGAAGGAGATACCGGGATTCCCGGCGCTAAATTAGGAGATGTTGCTGCATTTTCTGCAGAAACAAAAGCAGATGAGGAGCATCGAGAAGTTTCTGAGAAAATTATCAAGCCGGATGAGACCATACTTGAGAGAGATAAAGTGCTTCATGAAAAAATTCAATCAATGGGAGCGGGGTATTCTAGGTATAAGGGCGAGTTTGTGGTTCAGAAAGATGTTATCGATAATAAAACGACCACGTCCAAGGGTAGTCATAAAGACCCTACCCTAAAAAGAGAGACGGTGACCGCTAGGGGGCAAATGGGGGTAAAAGAAATTGAGGATCAAGCTTGGCAATTGCTAGCAAACACTTTCCCTAAAGTGGACGGTGCTCGTCTAGACACAAAAGCATTTAAAAGAATGGCGCTGGAGCAAATAGCTGCCGCTGAAGGAGCTCCGCCTTCGGCTCAAAGAGCTTTAGAGGTTTTAAATACTATAGACCCGATTGCGCCCATAGAACGCAAGTTGGCCCATCAAGTCCTTTCAAACCCACTAGGCTTCACGCGCATGCCTGCAATAGATTCGGATGCAGCGGCAGAAAATATTGATCACTCTACTCAGGCTCCCGGAGGGTCGATTGACCTAACCCCCCATCTCCCGCAAGCCCCAATGAACGAAGAGGAGTATGAGTGGTTGAGAGGTCAAAACAATTTGGTTTTTGAAGATCCGCAAATTCCTAATTTTGCCCAAGACAAAAAAGATTTTCGTAGAGACTTTATTAAAGATTTAGAAGGATACAAAACAGACGCCTATGTTCCTCAAGATAAATCAGGCAAAGCTTTAGATAAGAGCGGAGTGACAATTGGAGCGGGCATAGACTTTGGTTCAAAAGATGAAAAGTATTTCGCAGGAGTTCCTCAGGAAACAATAAATAAAATCAAGCCTTACTTTGGTCTTAGAGGCAAGAAAGCTCAAGACAAAATAAAAACATCTCCTTTAAAGTTAGAATCCGAAGAATTAAAAACTTTACAAGATCATGTTTATGATAAAGCCGAAGCTCCTATTATAAAAAGATATAATAAAGACTCCAAAGTTCCTTTTGAGAATTTAACACAAGAGCAACAAGCTCATGTCCTTAGCCCGCTTTTCCAATATGGGTCTTACGCCATGAATAAGGATGGCATAAAGCCTTGGTGGAAAGAAGTGACGAACCAAAACTGGAAAAAGTCTGGAGAAGAGCTTAATAAGTGGAGCAAGAAATACAAAACCAGAAGAGGTAAAGAGGCAAAACTTTTAGAGTCGTCGCATTACAAAGGAACAGCTGAACAGAATAAGCGTTTTACTGAAGTCCTTAATCGCTCTCCACAGTTCAAAGGTAATTATAAATTTGAAGGAGGAGCAATTACTAAGGATGGAGAAAAGATACCATTCAAGGAAAGACAACAGCTTTTATACAACAACCCAACTCTTCAAGGATTTAGAGATGAGATAATAGAAGGAAAGGCTCAAGGTTTTATCCCGAACTTCAAGCGTATGTGGGATCGGGATGATTTTGTGGATGCTGATGGTAAGGTGTGGCCTGCCAAAAATGGGAAAACTGGATACAGTAATTATCTTGCAGAAAGAAGTCAGGGGAGATGGATAGATCAGCAAGGATTAAGCAAAGGTTCACGGCAAAGTTTTAGGACTGTCGCATCTGCTCTTCCTATAGATCCTAGAGTGATAGAGGAGGCGAAGAAGAAGCAGAAAAAACCCATGCCTTTTAGAGACAATGTACAGATACAGGTCGGATGGAAGGGCGGAAAGTTCGGAGAAGCCCAGCCAGACATCAGAACTTATAATGAATCAGATTTTACATTTGATGACGTGACTCGAGGTATGGTTTCTGGCGTAAGGCAAGAGCACGCTACAGGTAAAACCGTAGAAGAAAAAGCCATCCTAACCGAGGATAAAGAAGGAAACGCCATTTCGGTAAGCTTTAGAGAACTTATGTCCGAACAAAGGGATCTCAACTTTAGAAAATACGGAATCTCAATGTCAGACTTAAGAGTGGACTACTTAAAAGAGCAGCAGTCAGAATTATTCGATAAGATGGATTCCGATGCGCGGGAATTCTATAAGGTTACTGGAGATACAAAAAATTACGATCCCTTAGAGAGGAAAAGAGTTAGGGACGAGAGAAGGGAAAATGTGGCTACAGTTAGCAAAACTCTTCGCGAGAATTTTAATCCTGAGAAAAAAATCGCTACAGAAACAATCAAAAAATCCCAGTTGAGAGAGGATTTAACCTTAACTCCTGAGCAGAAAGAGATAAGAAGAAGGAAAGGGATTGCCGATAAATGGTATGAATTAATTAATAAACAAGAAGAAGGGGAGTTTACTAACAAAACAGGCACACAATTATCCAGAGATAGGCTTTTAAGAAATGAACTATACGCTAAGGAAATAGGCCTTTGGGATATCCATCCAGTCGCGCAACAAATAGACCAAGAAAGAAAGAGTTCAGAAACTCAAGAGAGCACTATAGGTAAAGCTTATAAAATAAGGACTAACGGATTAGATATTAGAGATCTGAATTTTGAACTTAAGACTGCTCACCAAATAAAGGGTCAAGCCCTACAGGATGTAATTAAAGCCAATCCTCAAATATCTATAAACACTAAACTTAAAAAAGGTCAAGAGATAATACTACCTCCTAGTGTTTTCGATCCCCAAGCATCGGAAGCTTTGGCCACTATAGCCGACCCAGTAGTTTCACAGGATTCTTTGATTCAAGACAACTCTTCTATATTGCAAGAAGCAAAAAGAAGAGGTTTAAAGCTAGAAAATGGCAAATGGGTACAAGACAAAACAGCGATTATGCAGCAGGCCCAAGAAAGAGGTTTTAAGCTTGTGGACGGCCAATGGGTCAAGATTGATAGCTCACAAAACTTATCCGATGTAAAAGTGGACAGCACGCAAAGAACTCTAGAGGGCATAGAGCTGATCGACACGACTCAATACTTCGAAGAAGGGAAGGAAGTTTCTGTTAATGATATACTGAGCAGAAATATGTATAATAGAAAAGATCTTGATGCATTGCCATTTCAGTTTAGACGAAACGTAATAGACGAAGCGAGAAAGAAAGGTTTAATGATCAGTCAATCAACGGGAGGATGGAAACCTTATGATGCATTTGAGCAGACTGCTGTAGAAATGCCTGACGGAAGCGTGAAAAGGCAATGGAGAAAAAGACCAGATGCTGGGACGGATAAAGATATATTCCACCCAGAATCGAAAAGCTATGATGACTCAAGTATACTTGCGGAGGGCTTCATCCCTAATTATGCTGGACCAAGAATAGGTTATAGTGATGCTCCGTGGGCTATGCAAGGAGATGGAAAGAGTACTAGTATTAGGAGAGACGCCGATAGAATTTACGGAAAACCTAGATTGTTAAAACCAAAAGGCAAGAAATTAATTCAAGCGGCTGACCAACCTTTTGATTGGGCTGCATGGAGAAGAAAAGGTGGGGACATGGGCAGGGCTCAAAAAATACTAAGAGGTCAAGGCGCACAATTTGAACAAGCAAAAAAGCCTGCAGTTAAGCCTCAGCCTGTAATAAAGAAGCCTAAAATTGAACTAACTCCTGATCAAATAAAAGAAAAAAGACTGGGAGAATTAATGGATTTAAGAATTGCCGAAGGGCTTACAGACCCTAACGACAAGAAGCGGAAAGAACAATTACAAGCTCAAATAGATAAAACTGAAGAAGAATTTAAAACCCTAAAAGGTTGGTATGATGCTAGAGAGAAAATGCAGGAAGAAAACTCCGCATTTAAAGAGGTAGGCGCGGAACCTTCTCTTAGTCCTACTGGCCAAGGGACCGGGAATCCTTTACTCGATCAACTAGAACATAGAGACTGGATTAAAACTCAGCCAAGCTTTGTCAGAGATCTTCCTATTGCGGATCAGTATGAAATGATGTGGAACGATGATGCTTGGGAGATTAGAAAAGAAAACCAGAGAATACTAAGGGGTAAAATGGCTGATCCTTTTGAAGCTCCTCCGTCCCCTGCTCCAGTTGCGCCCCCTCCTGCTCCTTTGACGGGAGAAAGTATTGCTGAAACTTTAAGAGAAAGATTAAATAAAGCCCAAGGATCCATACCTAAGTTTCATAAGGGAGGAATAGTTCCTTATGAAAATGTAGATTCCCAAGGAGAAGTCCTTGCTAAATTACTGCCGGGAGAAATGGTAATTCCTAGAGAAGATGTAAAGAGCATGGCTAGCAATAGAGTTCAATCCTCTGAATTAGAAGGTAAAAAAGCTATAGCTCAAATACCTAATTTTATTAAAACTGAAACTGATATTGCGCAAGATGAAAAATTTAAATCTGAATGGGCACGCACTAGACCTACCCCAACAATTACAAAAAGAGGCCCATTAAGCGATGAAGAAAAAATTTATCAAGTAGGAAATTACGCAGGTAAAATTTACGAAAAGTGGAGATCGCTACCTAGCAATTTAGAAAAGAATTATCCAACATGGTCAGAAATTTCCGCGTCCACTTTAGATCATTTGTCTTCTGGAGGAGAATGGAGCGGAAGTCCCGCTTCAAATGTCGGAATAAATGTAAGATTTTATAGTAAAGAAATCGCAAAACATCTGGCTACAGAAAAAGAAACAAATCGCAGAAGAAGCGAAAAAGAAGAATCTTACCGAGAATGGTTTGAGAAAAATGATAGTTCTGCGACAAAATCTTTACCAGAGGCTTTAAGGCAAGAAATTGATTTATTCTCTCCTCACATATACGAAGAGGCGATGATGGAAGATTCTGAACGGAGTAAAGAATGGGGTGAGAAGAAAAAGGCAGACATGATGGAGTATTTCTCCAAAAAGCCTGACGGAGATCTACTTCTTCCTTATATAGAGAAATATATTCAAGAGAGACAGGTTGAAAGAAAAGAGAAAGAAGCAAAAATAGACAAAGCTCTTTCCGGCGGCCTGCCTGAAAAATATAAAGAATGGGCTGATAGAAAACTCAAAAAGTACGAAGAGCTCCATAGGAAAGAGGGAATTAAAATGGCTGCGAATCCAATCCCGACTTCTATAAGTTCCTCTTACTGGATGGATAGGATGTATGAAGATGTTAAATTTTCTCTTGGAAGCGTAGACGGAGGAGAGTTTATAGGCAAGCATATAATAAATTATATAGAATCAAAAATGCCCAGTGATATCGATGGAAATCCTACATTTTATTCTAATATACCTAATGATCCATTCGCTAAAGGGGACAATAGAACTATAAGTAATGAAGTTATTCGCTCTTCCGGTCAAATGACTAGAGAAAACTTTGAGAGAGAAATAACTGAAGGCGAATGGCCAAGCTATGAAACTTCTGAAGAAGACTTTCAGAGATAGAAGGAAAGTAAAAGACCTAAGACCAATCTTATGGAGCTTCCCGGGGTCAAAACTTCTTCAAAATCTATACCTCAATGGGTTTTTTATGGAGATCACCCCACAGATCCCGGCTACTTAATTAAAAAAGAACAGGTTACAGATTACTTAAAGTCCCATCCAGACGCCCCTCCAATTTTAAAAAGATCTATGGACTCAAAGGCTGCTGGATCAATTCCTAATTACGCCTCCCAATTCCAAGTTGCAGAAGAAGTAAAAGAAAAAAGTTTTAATCAAATACAAGACGCAAAAATACCTAATTACTTTACTCAAGAAGAAATTGATAAATATTGGAATCCAGTATTTACTCCAAAGGGGGAAATGGAAATTAAACTTCCTAGTGGAACTAAAAAAAGCCCAACTGGAGGAAAAGTTCATGGAGGGGCATTTAAAGCTATAGGTACTATAGATTTACAGGACGGCAAAGGACCTTCGGTGGTTTCAATACCTTGGTCAGACTTACAAAAGCATCCTCGTTATGAAGAATTTTTAAAACATCCTGACGCCGCAGCGCCTATAGAGCGTACTGCTGTAAATCTTGCTCCAGCAGATTTCGCTGAAGATTGGGAGATAGATATGGAAAAAGCTCAATTTGAAAAACTAAAACAAACTAACCCTGCAAGAGCTGCTTCTATAGAAAGACAAAAACAACTTAGAGATAGAGAAGCTATAATACCTTCTGGAACAATAACCGATAGAGGCCTTGAGGCAAATTCAGTTATTGATTATAAGCAACTGGAAGAGGGAAGGGTTTTATTTGATGACTTAAGGTTCGTAAAAAGTAAACAAAGTTTCGCGGATACAGCCGATACAGGCACTTTGGCTACAGAAGACTTAACTAAGACTCATATAACTGGATCCGAGGCTAAGCAATATATCAAAAGAGATCCCAGTGGTAAAAAAGTTACAGAGCCAATAGACATAGAAAAAGCTAGGCTCGAGCAAGTGGTTGGAAAGAAAATAGTTATATCCCCTGAGGATTTAATTCCGGGGACTAAGGAAGAATTTATAAACTTTACAAAAAATGAAGTTTTAGCATCTCATGCGGAGCGATTGACTTCTCGATTTGATGAGGCTGAGAAAGCAGGACATATAAAAAGTTCTCAAGTAAACCCCATGACCAAGTGGGATTTGCATTCCGGCAATATAATGTACTCAAATGAATTTCTTAATTCCATGTCTGAATACCTAGGTAATGAATACGAAAAAAATCAAGGCACCATATCAGAGAGTAGCAGAAAAAATTACATTGAAAAATTGACAGACTACGTTTCTAAAAAGGAAAACAAAGCTTACGAAATTGTAGATTACGAAGGTACGGTTAATAAATTTCAAGTTGGTAATGAGCTGAGAAAACGGGTAGCGAAGGGTGATATTGTTGCTCAAGAAAAATTAAATAAATTTTACGATCTAGAAGCGGAGTACGAAAAAGTCGAAGGAGACAAAGAAAGACTGAGAAAAATATGGAGCCAAGGAAAGGGATTTAAAATGCTTGAGTGGGGTAAAGACTTCATGCCTTTACTTTCTGAAACTCAAGAAAGGTTCGGGACAATGAAATTAAGCGATCCCGAAGATCCAAGCAAATTAAAAATAAATACAGATCCCGAGACTGGCCAAAGATATACATTAAGCTACTCAGAGGTTCTAGGAGAGAGAAGAGTCCCCGCTGACATATTGGACGAGTTAACTCAAGAAGAATTTAGGTCTTTAAAAGATGTAGATCCCAGACAGAGAAAAATTAAAGCCGAGACGATGGTTGCTAGAAGAAAGCTGAGGGAAAACTTCCGAACCGAAGCGGTTGATAGTGGGGTTCAAGATATTCTTCAGTCAATGGTAGGGCGACCAGCTCCAATGGCTCCGAGACTGCCTGTTGCGAAAATGCCGCCTTTGAGTGCGCTTTCTAAAATCAAACTTAGGGCCGAAGGGTTAGTGCCTAGCATTGAGGCAGAAAATATTGACGCATTAAAAATGGATGCGAAAATAAATGAGGTTAGCAAATTTCAAAAAATAAATTCCCGTATACCTAACTATAATGCTAAAGAAGACGGTTTTTACACATTCAATTTTGAACAAGCTGAAGCCGACGAAGGCGCAAAAATAGAACGAGCAAATAAGCCTGAAGCAGGGCAGCTTATGGAACTAGCAAGGGGTATAGGATTAAAGGGAGATCTTTCTACTGAAAGCGCCTTTAAGGAGTCGCTCAATTTGCCTGAAAATAAAAATAAGCTCTTAAACTTTTTACAAGATAATCCGGTAGAGGTAGCTCATCACAGAGATCTTAAGATGCAGACTGGAGAATCTTGGTATAATATAAAAGATGGAAACCACCGTTACGAGCTGGCGCGTATGGCTGGAATTAAAAATATTCCTGTGAGTCGCGAAAGCGGGATTGAAATATATGGAAGCGAAGCAGAGGCGGAGAGAACTTCTTTTGAACTTACTCCAACTGAGAGAACTATCCTTAAAAGTAATTTAGAAGATTTTAATATTAATAGCGCGATAGAAGGAGGTTCCGTAAAGATCGCAGGAGAAGGTGCTCCTAACCCATTCCTTCTTACGGAAGATCCTAAGTTTACAGAAGAGTTAAGGCCTAAGCAGATACAGTCATTAATGAGATGGAGAAATAGTCGAGAAGCTAGAGCGATGTATAAAGAAAATCCGGAATTAAAAACAAAAATTGATTTCGCTGCGGACCAATTAGAAATTCAAACTTCTCCTGAAATTGAAAGAATGCCTGTGACAGATGCAATTCTAGAGACCTCTCAACCACCTAGATCCCAATTAGATCCATTCATAGGAGCGGGAAGTTCGATTGTGGCTGGGGAAGAAAGATCGGCAATATCTGAAGACGAAGCTTTTTCGGAGTACCAAAAAACAAAAGAGAAAAAAGCTATGGTTCGAAAAAGCAAAGAACTTTTAAAGCTTTCTTCTGATTTTAGAAAACATTTAACTGTAGAAGAATTAAAGGCTATTGAGTCTAGTAGAGACCCTGCAAAAACTGCAAAATTTTATGAAAAGATAGTAGAAAGGCGTCAAGCTAGAGCTGATAGATCAGCATTACTCAAACAGACTCTTCAGGCTGATATGATGCTAGATTTAGAGCTTGCCCCTCGTATGCTAGGAGACCTTCCGGATGCTAGACTCCCCGGTGTCGAAAGAATAAAACTTCGAAGAGCTGAAGGTCATATCCCTAATTACGCAAAGAAGATTTCGGCATTGAAAACAGCTCCAAAAAATATAAATATTTCAAACGAATCTATTCCTAATTATTACCCTGAAGAGCAAATAGAAAAAGAATGGATGCCGATCTTAAATTCCAACAATCAAGCCACGGGTGGCGCTTTTGGAACTTATGGAAAAATGGCAGATGGCACAGCCTTAAAAATTACATGGGGGCAGCTCGAAGATATGCTTGATAAGCCACAAGTATCCGAAAGGATATTAGGAGATATGGCGGGAGCTGATGATTGGTCTTATTTCCATAATGCCCCTCTTGAAAACCTTTCTGATGTGGATGTAGATTTAGAAAAAGATTGGAGAAAAGCTTTCCCTGAAGACTTCAAGAAGGCGAAAATGCAAACTCATGGAGGAAGCCTAATCCCTCAGGGTGTTGTCCCCTTAGGAGCTGATTCTCCTATGAATGCTCGCTCAGATACTAGGACTATGGAGCAAGTCAGGGCTATAATGGGCGACAGAATAAACTTATCCCAACCTGCAGATGAATCAAAGCATAGTTATAAAGACATTCTAGAAACCGGATCAGTAGCTTATGAAGATTTAAGTAAGACTCATACAAATTTAGGTGAAGTAAGCGGATGGAAACTGCCTCCAGTAATCAGAATGGATGAGAAACCAAAAAAATTAAGTGAAGATTTATTTAAAAAGATTTACCGTTCTCAAGTTTTAAGGAGTGCTCATTATAAGCTTATGGACATTCTAAAATCCGAACCTGCATTAGAGGCTTGGAAAGGCGGAGGGCCAAATGCAATGGATTTTGATCTTAATTTAAATAATGTTATGACTTCCAACAAAGCTGTTTCTCAAATTGATTCAGCTTTAGGAGAGTGGTTTAATAAATCAGGCGGCCAAGTGGATCAAAAACAAATTAATAAATTTGTCGAGAATTGGTCTGATTGGGTAGTAAAACCAGAAAGTGATGCCTACAAAATAGTAGACCTTGAAATCGGGGGAGTTAATTTAGATAAGCTTGAGCCTCAGAAACTAGAAGAGATAAACTCTTTAAGGGAAAAGTGGGCTTCTGTAGAGGCTGACAAAGAGGTCATGAGGAAAGCATGGGAATCTGGTAACCTAACTTGGAATAAAGGTGCGGCCTATGATTTCATGCCTCCTTTAGAAGAAGTTACTGAAAGAAGAGTTAATCCAGAATCTGATAGATTCGTATCCAAATTAAAAGAAGGAGATAGGCCTAAAATACATTATACAGAAAGCGGCGAAGCCTTTACCAAGGCGTTTGATGTTGTAGAAGGTCCAATTAATTTACCTGCAACATATGATGATTATTTAGACGACTTGCAATCTAGGGAAGTCAGAGCATTAAAAGAAAAAGGCGTACCCGCTCAACAAGTAGCAGAGAAAGCTGAAAAATATAAAATACAAAACCAGCTTGCCGACATGGCTGAGAAAATAGGGCCACAGACAAGCATTGAAAAACTTTTAGACCCCAGCCTTACCTTTTCCCCGGACTTAGGAGATCTTCCAAAAATAAAATCCACATCGAAAATTCCTTCTCTCAGAGGAAAAGCTTCGGGACTAATACCAAACTTTGCATCCAAGCTACTTGCGCAAGGCTTAGTGCCTAACTTCCAAGCAGAGCTTAATGAGGAATTTATAGCAAATCAATTGGCAGAATTAGGGTTTACCGGAGCAAGCGATAAATCTATTAACAGTATTACGTCAGAAATGGTAATTGAATCAAGGAGAGATAGTTTCGATGAAGCTAAGCGCAATAATGAAGTTAGAGAATGGCTATTAAAAAACCCAAATTCTATACCTAATAAAGAATTGAATAATATCGAGGGATTTAAACTCCCTGACACAGATGAAGGATTAGGTGGCCACAAAGAAAGATTTGTACGTCGCCTCGGACAGCTATTGAGGCGAAGAAATCCTAAATTAGATGGAAATGCGCTTCAAAAACAAATAGGCACAATTTATGATAGGCAATTATTTATGAAGCCAGAAGGGGAGGGTGCTGCTAATTTAGCTGTAAATGTTGCAGAAACGACTACGGACAACGTTAATGCAGGTTCAGGCGGCGTGGTGGAAGTCCCCACCGGGGGCGACGAGGGAGATATTCGGGATTTCCTCAAAAAGGCCGCATACTTAGCTACCGCTACTTGGCTTACAAGCGCAGGTATTAATGCAACATACCAAAAAGCTAGAGGAAGATTCAAGACATCTGAGACCTTACTAAAGGAAAATCCTCAGGCTAAAAGCGCGGAAGCTAGGAAGCAAAAAGAAGTTCTAGCTTATATTGAAAGCCCAGAATTTGCACAAAAGATAGAAGAGCTCCCACTAAAATCCGCGCCAGAATTAAGTCCTATAATAGAAAAAGCAAAAGAAGACACTCGTCTTATAGAGTTCGGCGGCAAATTAAAGAAAACCGCAGAAACAGGAGTTGAAGTTGTTAAGCAGGCAGCAAAGGTTATTAGGCCCAGCGTAAGGGATTTATTCGTCAGAACGACAGGAGATAAAGACCCTTATAAGGTCGCAAAGTCAGACATCCCAGCGGGAGGAAATAAACACACACAATTTATAGACAATTTAAAAGAGTCTCAAGCTTTTGAATTTGCAGAACAAGTAAATATAAGCACTGAGAACAAAACTGTGGACCAAGTTAAGGATTCGCTTCAAGCACGGAGTTTTGAGAAAAACTTTGAAGAAGAGCGAATGAGGTATCAAATGACTCGAGAAGACAAAGTCTTTACTGTGGATGGGCCTGAAGGGGAGAAGCAAGTAAGCTTTAGAGAAAAATACTCTCAAGATATGATGAAAGTGATCGCTAGCCAAGCTCCCGGGACAGGAATTAAAAAAGGAGTTAAGGCTTTACCTGTAGGACTAGGCCATCTCAGTTCTATAGATCCAGTAAGAAGATTCCCGTATCTTGCAGAAATGCCAGAAGTTATAGAAAAAGTGAGGGCTGATGCATCTCTTGCTACGCAACTAGATATAGTAACTCGAGAGTCCACTCCTTCTCAGGCTACATCCCAGTCAACCCCACAGCCAGCTCCCCAGCCAGCACCAGCAAAACAACCACAACAGTTTCCTTCACTGCCGGACTTAAAAGCAGAATTAGAAAAAACTGGAGAACCTATAACTTTTGAAAGAGTAGTAGCGACTCGGGGATTTCCTAAATTAAGCGATGAGGCTCTATCCGCGATGCGGGCAGAATGGATGAATTTAGGCCCTGCGGCTGGAACCGATCTAGCAACTAATCGGAAGCCTATAGATATTACTAAGCCAAATCAAGGATCAGCTCAAGATTTAGCAAAAAGACAGGCCGAAATGGTCGAGTGGTTTGAGTCCGTTTTAGCCGATCCAGATTATAAAATTCCAACAAAAGATGTAAGATTTCATCCCCTGCAAAAACAAAAACAATCTGCAAATCTTAAGCCGAAGTCTAATCCAAAATTACTGCAAGGTACAGGCGCTGATTTTGCGGGAGATTTTATAAGAAAAAGTAGAGAGAACTTAAGCAATAAGCAAGTTACTCAAAGGCGAGCTACTTTGGCAGGAGCTGGAGAGAACCCTCTTGTTACTTCGCGTGCTCTGGATGCTCTAAAACTCGACCCTGTTAAGGAGGTAGAAAAATTATTAGATCCCACCATAACGACTGGATTGACTCCTGAGGATATAGGAAATGCACAGAGACTGTTCGAAAAGACTAAGAAACAAAAAAGAATAAAATTTAGAGCTGATGGATTTATTCCTAATTTTATATCTTTTAATTCAGTGCAAATGGATCCCTCTGCAAAATCAATACTCTCTGGCGCTCCTGAATTTGCTGAAGCTACAATGAGAGCTGTTAAAGCCGAGGCATCGTTTGGCGTAACCCCCAAGGTGGTTTCTGCTCCAGAACTTGCAAGTCCCATAAATCCCGGGCTTGCAGTTGTTACCTCAGGAGATACATTAGAAAGAGGAACGCTAAGTGGAGCACGAAAAGCTCATGGTGGCAAGTTAGATCCAAAAAGAAGAGTTACAGCTGGAAGCATGGCTGCCGGATTAATTCCGAACTTTGCACAACAAGAAGACGGTAAAAAAAGCGCCAGTAAAGCTGTTTCAGCTCCCAGAATACGCCGTGCAACTCCGGGCCCTATAGTTGTTGAAGTAAATGGAGATGTTGGGGTCGCGGGCAAGGATAAACCTAAAAAACCTAAAGCTGGGGATGTATTAAGTATAGATTCTAGAATAACTACCGGGGAAAATGGTAATGTAACCCTACTGTGGGACAATGGAACTCTATCTAAGATAGATTCAAATATGGAAGACTATAGCGTTTTTGAAAAATGGGAAGAACTTGACTCGCAACGAGAAAAAAGCTATAGAGAACTTTTATCTCTCGATCAGTTTATTCGCGAGGAAGATAACGCCTTGGCGGCGTTCTCAGAGGAAAAGTCTTCTGTAACCCAAGAAGAAAGAAGATTAAGGTACGAAGAACAAGAAGAGATTTTAAGCAAAGATCCTGAATTAAGAAAACAATTTGCACCTCGATACAAAGAGGTAGACGGAGAAATAGTTCGCACTACTGCCGAAGACTTTCAGAAGACTAGTGAAGAAAGAGATGCTCGCTCTCTCGCGCTCTATAGGAAGACTCCTCCTGTTCTAGCCCTCAAGAAAGGAAACGTTACGTTTGGGGGAGGACAGTCGATCAGCGAGGGAGAAGAGGTGCCTTGGGGAACTGAGATGAATATAAACTGGAGTGAATCAGATGACCCCACGATTCCACCTTTAGCGGGGGAAGCTAAGTTATTATTCGCAGATGGTTCTGTTGAAACTTACTATCCTGATGGCCCTGTCACTATTCAAGTTGATGAACAAGCTCAAAAAGTAAGGCTTAGGCAAGAAAGGAGGGACGCTGGACTTGCGCCTGATGGAAGAATGCCTATGCCTGCTGGCCCTAGAGAGGTGGAGCGTAAGTTATTAATGAGACCTGCTTCTGACTTGGGATATCTGAGCGAGGTTGATCAATCTTCTGATCATCGTCTTATAGATTTTAATTATGGTGATCTGGTTGTAGATGTTAAGGCTTTAAGAACAGAACCATGGGAGAGTTATTACCGTGAACCAAAACGGAAGCAAAATCCAGACTATGATCCTAATGGGCCAAACTGGAAAAGGGTTCGTGGCAAGATAGGTGAGAGGCCGAAAGCGGGAGACTTTATCCCGAATGAAAATAAGTTTGTCAGGTGGCTGGAATCAGAAGAAGAGTACGACAGAAGAGTTGTTGACGCCAAAAATGACGCGATAACAAGATATAATATTCGATTGCAAGAGATGCAAAACAAATACTATCGAATGGCTACTAACCAGCGCCCACATATAGATGACCCGGGACCAATGGTCGGAACAGTTGGGTACGATGCCATTCAAGCTAATCGGCGTGCCGCAGAACTAGGAGAGCCTATTCCTTATCGATTTGAATACGGACAAGCAGTTAAAAATGATAACAGAAGCATAGCAGAAAAAGCTTTACTAACAACCATGACGGCTCCAGCTAGAGTAGTAATGGATACAGGAGGGCTAGCATCTTCTGTAGGGGGGTGGCTAGGCGAAGGTGGCCCCATAGGAGTTGTAAATAGATTAATAGAAGGCGAAGAGAATTGGTTTACTGGAGATGATAATGCTGCTTATCAATTTGGGCGGGCTCTTCATGAGGTATCTGCTTCAACTATACCAGAAACTGCAACTGGAGGTAAGGGAGGTTATGGAGCTTTAGCTTTTGCTACGGATGTTGTTATGCCTGCGGGGGCCTTTGCAAAAACCGAAAAGGGAGCACAAATGCTCAGATCTACTGCTAGAGTTCCATCTAAGGTATCCCAAAAAATAAACTCTAGCACATTAGAAGCTTTTAAAAGAGTTACTGTTGGAAAACAGGCTGTCGGAGACAGCGTGGAAGCAGCTACGATAAATGCAGCGAGAGAATCCATAGGCGCTGTAGGATCAAAAATAGGGGGTGCTGCAAAAGGTTACGGTCAAACTCTTCTAGATATAGCTTCTGGAGGCGGATTCTCTGTAGTGAAAATGGGAGCGCAAAAAGCGAGAGGGCAAGCCATAAGTAAATGGGATAAAGCATCTGCAATTGGAGGTTTTGCAATTGACGCAGTTACTTTAAAAATGATGACTGATCAAATTGCACAGGACAAAGGCTGGAGTGATGATTATGGCGTATGGGATTATTTCCAAGAAGATCCTCAGGCAGTAATGAAAATGGCTTTTACCGACTTTGCAATGGATGCAGTAAATTATACCAATCCCGTTGCCCTCATAAAAGACTTAACTAGCTTGATTGCTGCAAGTCCTGCAATTGTAGAATCAGCTCAACAAGGCGAGCAAGGATATGGTTCTGTTGTCGAGTTTTACATTAAAAATAAAAAAGAAAAAGGCATCAGTAAAAAAGCTGAAGGCGAAGATGTAAACAAAAGAGTAGGCAACCAAATTGCACTATGGAATCTAAAAAATAATCCACCAGAAGAGCTAAAACAAAAATATGAAGATTTCAAGCTCGAAAATGAAACTTTAGAGGACTTTATAATCCGAGACACAAAAGGCGATGTTCAAATGTGGATGATGAGAGAAAGCTATAAGGATATCAGATCTGCAAGGGTTCCCGAACTAACTGCTATCGAAATGCTCGCAAAGGAAAACGAAGACTCCAAAAGTGGAGCTACAGAAGCGCAGCGAAAACTAATACAAGCCTTAGATAAAGATCAAGATGGAGTGCTAACCAGCGCCGAGGCAGAAGGCTTCACAGATTTTAGTAAAACTGTTGAAGGAATAAAAGTAATAGAGAAAATTAATCAGACCAAGGAAGAACAAACTTTAAATAAAAGTATATTTAATAGAGTTTTGGCAGATAATATAAAAAGAATTCTAACGGCAAAACAAAAATCTAGCAACTATGAAGCACAAATAAACTCTGGGATACTTCCAGAAATATCTACTAATTATAACGAGGAACTGTTGGAAATAGCAAACCTACCTGCGGAAGAAGCGAATAAGGTTTTCAAAAAAAGGTGGGAGGAAAAGGGAAAACTTGCATATCAGCATATGGCGATAGAAGAACCAACATCTCTGGATTACGCTGAGATGATGGGCTCTCTAGAGGGTTTCACAAGGGACTCGGCACAAGTTTATGCAGATCAAAGAAGCCTTGTCCGAAAAGACTCAAGGATAACATCCCAAAAGCAAATAGCAGGAGGTGCTTCGTTTGCAATGCTGGATCGGCTTATAGAAGGTCAAAGCGGAGGCGAGGAAAGCTTAATGTCTAACTTACAATTTATTCAAGGTAGTATTGGAGAAGGAATGAAAGTATATCCTGAACTTCCAGAAATGACGTTTGAAGATTTTGCTAAAGCGTTTGAACTGACTTTTGATACAGACATACAAGATGAGGCATGGGCGGAAGGAATACCAGAAAAATTCAAGAGTAAAGGATTTATTCCTAATTTCTTCTCGAAGGCTGGTAAATGGATGTCAGGATCCCTTTTATCTCCTGTCGCAAAAATGGGAGAAGTATTAGCCGCTAAGAGTGCGGGTTACAATACTCCAGTAAGACCTTCAGATGTCAGAACTTTTGAGCAACCTTCTGGAGAAAAATATATTATAAACTCTCAAGAAAAAACCTATCCAGTAGTTAAAAAATCAACCGGAGAGGTTAGCAAAGATTTTGCAGTAGAGCCCGGAGCTGGGGCCGCCAATACTGCATTCTGGAGCGAGATGAATAGAAAAGGGTTGCAACCTGCTGCGGAAGGGGTTATTCCTCCTACTCAGCCTTCTCAAGTTACTACGGCTGTTTCATTACCAGCGATAGACACATCTGCGCTTATGGATGCTGCTAAAATGAATAAGGAAGCTTTTGATACTGCACTCGAGTCTGCGAAAATGAATAAAGAAGCTGCCGAGTCCATGCAAAATATAACCGCTGAAACATTGAATAAATTCCAAGTAGACATTGGAGGGCTCGACGTTAGCGGTATTGCCGAGGAATTAAAAGCTTCTTTAGCAGACCAAATTAAAAATTTAATACAAGAAACTTTATCTAAGTCTCTAGATTATCTAAATCCATTTACCAATAAACCTCCCGGAACATAATATGGCTTTGCAAGAACTAGAAATATCTGATGGAACTGTATTGAGCTTTGACTACAATACAGTTAATTTTGATGGCAACTGGAGGTTTGGAGTTAGAGAAAATATAAGAATATCAGTGGCCAAACTAAGGTGCGGAGGAAGAGCCGAAGAAGGGTCTATAGGGCCTCAAGCAAAAGAGTTAGATGACTTGGTGGCGACTAAAGACTATATATCGTTAACAATAAATGGTCATACATTTGAAAAGCCCTTTCAACTTACAGGATTTTCTTTAGATCAAGGGGATTGGTTGCAGGCTACATTAGGAACTCTAGAGTTCCAATCTTTTCATGAGGGCAACGCAGATATAGGAGAGCTAGAAGATTATGTGGGTTGGGACTTAACAGATTCAGCATTTTTTGAAAATTTCTCTGACGAATTTAATTTTAAAAGAGAAGCTAATGGAACCTCCTATAATCATAGCATTAGTATAAAATTTGCCGCTATAAACCCTGTAAACGGAAAACATATTACCCCTCCGTTGACTGCTGGCTTAGATTTGGCTCAGAATCTTATAAATATTAGACCTGAGTTTCTTTGGCTGAAAGAGCCGCAGCTTCAGGGAATTTATACAGATATAGGATTGGACTGCAAAAGACTACTAACGGAAAGTGTAGATGAAATAAACAATACCGTAAATGTAACAGAAACTTTTAATGCTCAGAATATTAAAAATGAGTCTTCGTGCTTGTATTCATTTTCAGCTCAACAGTCAATTGAGAGAAACGAAGAGGGTATAATTAACGCATCTGAAAATGGAACAGTAATAAACTTAAGACTAGGTAAAAATAATAAGCGAGCTGATCCTGAGGATTGTCTCACACAAGAGTTGGCTGCAGCCACGCAAGCGGGAGGTCGTTTAGATAAGATTTTTGATCATTATAAAGAACAACTAGCCCTCGAAGCAGATTGTGAAACCGAAATACCTCCATTAGTAAGAGACTCTGAAGGGGAGCTTATTTTAATTGAAAAAGGAATAGTAAGAGATCCTTTTCGAGGCAAAGCTACCTATTCAATAAAAGGCACTAACGATCCAAAGATAAAAGAAAAAGCTATACATGAGTATACTATAACAATAGAGGCTATAAATTATGATCCATCTAGTGTGTGCTTGCCTTTTATAAAGGTATCTCGGCAAGGTTCTTTTATAGGGAATGACCCTGAAGGAAAGAACATGATAATAGATAATGGTCAGGAGGTTTGGTTGAAATATGATCGAGCCAAAGAGGTATGGGATGATGAATATCCAATTATAAAACAGGATGCCAAAGATTGTGCTCAAGTAGCAGACAATTCATATCCAGTATCCCTCTCTAATACTCACAGTAAATATAAAGGTCGGATAAACTATAAAGTAGAATATTCTACAGAACCTCAATATGGTACTACTGATACTCCCTATAAACTGTGGACTTATAATTATCAAGATGATGAAACAGCAGAGGGGGGAGATTGCTTATTTCAGCATACCTTGCAAAATGTAGCAAATCAAGACCAAGGGCTTCAAGTGCTCCAGACTAGAAATACTACTATATTGCCTAATTCTTCAATGACTCAGAGAATGGTTGGGAAAAGAACCTCTACGATTAAAGAGTTGACCACCGCAATGATTACCAAAGCTACCCCAAAGTCCGATGGTCCCAAGACTGTAAAAGATTGCAATTACAGTTTTAATCCTGAAAACAATATAACTGTAGACGCCACATTTAGTTGGGAATAATATGCCAGAAGAAGATCCATGTGACGAATATCCACCTAACCCTCACTTAGGAAATCCCGCTTTAGTGAAGTGGGGCAGTGAGAATGTAGGTGATAACACAAATATCAAAGTTCCTTTCGTCTCAAAAGAGGTGGAGTATGTCAGGGGATATTATGAGGTTGAAGGTGAGGATGCTGAGTCAGAAGGAGGCGGTACAGACAGATGGATAGAAAAGGAAATATGGACTTTAAATGGAGAAATTTACGATTGTAAGGGATATAAAGAAATTATCGCCGCTCAACAAACTTTACGTGAAATATTTGCCTACGACTGGCAAGAACTGAAAGTGGGAGGGGATGACGGTTTAGAGATTTTATATTTTGGAAGGGTGGTGAGTATTAGTTTTGGCGAGTCGGATTATGTAGATGATGTTCCATATACGGTAGTTATTGAAGGCTATAGAAACGCCAATGATTTAGCTGCTAGCAGGGCAGTTGTAGACCCAGTTGCATCTTACACTTGGACCGAGGCGGAGGACGCCACTATGGAATTAAGGTACGAAGTTTCAGCTAAAGGCATAGTAACTAGCGACACTGAAAATAATGCTTTAGAGAATGCTAAAAATTTTGTTTTCGATTACCTTTCTGAGGATAATAAAATATTTAAAGCGGAATCAGGGGATTTTCAACCTTACATTATATATAAAGACAAAAACTACGAAGGAAAAAGATACTTAGTATCTGATGAGGAAAAAATAGATAGGGTTGTGGGCTCCTATGGAATCGTTAGAGTCTACAAAATAGATCAGACCCAAGGACAATATAGTTCGGTTTTAAGATATACTACAGACTCGTCTTTTAGATTTGGAGAAAATAAAAGATTAACATTTACTGGATCTATAGAAATCGGTTACAGAGGAGACATAAATGCAGAAGATCCTGTAGATATCCCTAAAAACATGAAAGAATTGAGAGATAGGTATTATGAGTTTAAAAAAGAAGAATTAATTGATCCAAATACCGGAGACATCCTCTCTAAAAAAAATATTCTAACTGAGAAGGTTGATGAAGATCAACTAGCGGGCATATTAACTTTTAATTTAGTTTTTGGGGAACCTGAAATATGTATAGATGACTATGATGTTACTGTCGATGAGAGTGCAGAAAGTAGTTTAGTTAGAGTAACTGTAAATGGTCAAGCAAGATACAAAGGCCCCTGTGAGTGGGACGCATTACTGGAGTGTTTTTATGAAACGCTTGATTTGACATGCGAAATTAAGTCAGAGATAGTAGCGGAGAAATGCTATGAAAGAGCTTATGAAGCATATAGGCAATTCCAAAGAGATAATGGAGAGGTTGATACCAATGGAAATGTAGTCAATACTTACCCTTTAAGTTTAACTATAACAGAAGACCCCAATAATAAACTTATTAACTATGTTGCAACTTATGATGACCGCAGAAGTTATGGGGCACAGACCTTTGATTATACTATATCGGTGACTCCTCCGGTTCAACAGGTTATAGTTAATTCTTTTCAGGAAATAGCTACCGATGAGTCGGATGGAGATAAAACAAATTGCTCGATTGCCACCCCTCCTAAATCTCACCACTATCAAGACTTAGGTATATCTAGGGCTGGGAATGTAAGTGCCAAGTTAACTATCGTAGGCAAGTCAACCCAAGATGGATTTGATTTTCTAGAACAAAAAGCTACAGAATCTATAGGAGGGGCTTCTAATATGCTTCTGAGCAAAAAAACTCAAGGGGGGAACCAGACGGATGAATGTTATGCAGGAGGTGGCCAGATTGGACAAAGTTTCCAAACCCAAGATTGCGCTTGGGTTTTTCAAAAAAGAGGGGCCAGCGGCGTAATAAACTCAGGGTCGGACAGGACAAAAATAAAAAAAATTCATTTTGGGAGTAATTAAATGAGCGCAGAATCAATATCTTATTATGTTTCTTCTAGATATGGGTCTGGATGTTTTTCTTTATATTATGGATTTGAGGATTATGCCAATCCAAATTATATCTTAAGTACGGGTGTTGGGGATTACTCTCCGAATCAAATGCATTCGGGGGAGATATTTGGAGACTTGTCAGCTTTCAAGGATACTAAGCCGGGGAGCGGTGCATTTAATCTAAATCCCGGTGATGGAAACTACATAAAAGTAGAAAAAATTTTAGAAGACCCTGACTTAATTAATGGCGAAGGGTGGACTTTTATCGTCTCTCAAGAAAAGGTTGACAATAGCTGTGGCACTATATTTAGTAATTTTGCGGGAGAGGGATTTGTAACAAGTGGGTGGGAATTTGGTATAAATAATGCCAACCAGCTTTATTTTAAATACCAAGACGCTCAATCTAATGATTTCGCAGGGCAACCTTATTATAATATACTTACTTTAAATAACACTCCTAGCGCAAAAAACTATTATTCAGTAACTTATGCCGCAAACTCTATAGAGCTAGGCAGTTATGACCCTCAAAAAGAGAGTTGGGAAACTGCATCTATTGGGGTAAATGCTAATTACATAAGAAATAATAAAGATTGGTATATAGGAAGAGGAGAATATGAATATGTGGGTTATATAGATAAATTTGCTTACTTTAATATACCTTTAAAAAGAAGTGATGTTGCTGGAATTATAAATGCCTCTTATCTAGGTTTAGAATTTAATAATGGTAGAGAGTTTTTTACGGTTTCAGGGTCTATAACAGGATATGAAAATTTTCCTACAGGAGAGACGGGGGTTCTTTTTAGTAGTGGGCAATTTAGCGGGATAGAACAATTCAGCGGTAGCGGGGCCCATATATTAAGCGATCCTTTATATGGTTTTGTTCCTTCGGGCTCTGGATACTTTACTGCTGGAGACACCTACACTGGTTCAGGAAATATTCAATTCCCTGAAAGCGGACAGTTTTATTATAGAGAGGTCGCGCAGGAAGATTTACTCAATGCAGTAACGGGTTTTAATGTTTTTTCAAGCGGATTTACAGGAGTTACGGAGACTGATATATATGTAGATGTAGATGTGACTGGGGTAATTTGGACGGGATCAGGAGTAGGAGACCCTCTTTATTCCGCTGATCAGCAATTCATTACAAATGATGGCGAAACCATTTTGACTGGAGAAGGCGCTACTGGAGATTACTCTTATAATCCTGATACTTTATCTTATAAAGGGCAAAGAGGAGGGGACTATGTAGAATATATACTAAACTCAAATAGTAATATTAATTATATAGCCGATTATGGTTTCTCGAGTTTAGTAGGGAAAGATTCTTTTTTTGTAGATCCTGAATATGCAAATAGAGGAGAAGAGATTAATTTATTCTTAAATGGGGTCTATCAAAATACAGGGGAAAAGGTAGCGGGCCCTCCAGATCCGAATAATATATTAAACCCGCTTGCTCCTACTGTTTTAATAAATGAAGGGAATTATGTATTAAATAATACTACTATTGAATCTACTGGAAGCTTATTCGGCCCACAAGAGGGAGTGATTTACGATGAAGACGGTTCTGATGTAAAAGGCAGGCTAGAAATAACAGACGTAGATCAATATCTTGGGGCGCCTTTTCCCGAAATACCTGTAGTAGATTCAGTTATATTCTTTAATGGGCAAAAAATATATGAAGGGGTGGACTGGCAGGACGCCGGAGGATTTACGCCAATCGGTGATATATTGACTATGGTGGGTACATTTGTGGCTAGAGGAAAATACAGTAACGATGACTCTGTAGTTGTTGCTTCTAATGATCTATATGATATAAAAAATCCATATGGTGAAAATTTCGTTGCATTTATTAATGGAATAAGGGCTCCGAAAGAGGATTTTGTTTACTATTCTAGCGGCATAAATCTTATTGATGCGCGTAAAAATCTTATAGAATTACCGCAACGAGAATTATATAATATAACGGCTTATAAAACATTCTTTTAAAAATGGCACGACCCGGAACACAAGTAGAAAATCTAGAAAACCCTGTCATAGGATTTGGGGGTGCCGCTGGGAATACTAAAAAGCAGTACGGAGGATATCCTTATTCTTTAGACTTTAGTCTTTCTCTTATGGATCCTTCTAGGATAACTATATCTTTTATTAGTGAAGATAGAAAATATGATACCAAAGAGCTTGAGGAGGATGTTATAAATACAGGAACAAGGTCATGGGCTAAACAAATTCAATATTGCGGAGGAGGGGATAATACATTTTATGGATATCCATTAAAATACTCCATAAATAGATCCCCAAGAGGAGATATTTTAACTGTAGACTATTACGATGCGTCTATTGTAGAATTGGATAATTGTTTTGTCTTATTAAATGGCGAAGACTTTCCGCCAGTGTCCAGTGAAGGTGCAGAAGCAGGGGAACTGCCCTTTAATGTTATAGCGGAAAATCCCTGCGAATGGGGCATTTTTAACTTAGGACAGACTTACACAAAGGCAGCAGCAGGAATACCTCAATCTAACCCAGCTTGCGTAGACCAAGAAACTTTAACACCTGAAGTTTTATATACAAATCACGATCTAGCCAAAAAGATAGCCGAGAATATAGCAGTAGATGAAAACAGTTTAAATATACTTTCCCCTAAAGATGCTGGGGGTAATGATGATCCCAATCAAACATTTTTAGAAAATTATCACGGCACATTAAGGGATGTCTTGAAGCAGTGGGGCCAAAGAATGGGTTTTACTTTTTATTGGGATCCTAAAAATCCAGAGGGAGGAGGAGATAGACAAAAGCAAGGCAAATTGGTATTTTTAGATCTTAAGTCAGGATTATATTATGACGAGTTAAAAAATGTGGCAGACTTGATGCTTGGGAAAAAGTCTGGTGGAGCGGCTAATTTACTAGATTCTACTGAAGCAGTGAGCAGAGAGCAAACTTTCAATAAAGCTATTTCTGCAAAGTATGAAAATGCGGGAATCGGAGATTCTGTTAAAATAGACAGCATGATGATTCTTGATATGTTGACTTTGCCCATCAGGGGATGTGTTACTGACGTGGGTAAAGAGTGGGCTATAGAGGGTTATCCTAGAGGTTTAAAATTAGAGGAGGGTGACACGATAACGGGTTACGAGGAGGGCTCTCCAACATGGAGGTGGACCGATGAATACCAAGCATGGTATCATGAATGGGATAATCCTAATTATTCTCCAGCCAAGGATGATGACGATGACCAAGAAAGAAAATGGAAAGAATACCAACCTAGGCGTCCAGATCGTGCTGCTCCAAATCCAGATATGCTAGATGAAGTAGGAGAAGAATTTAGAGACTATGTAAGATTAGTTAAGGCTGCGGCTATAGGGGAAGATTTTTTTAGAGCCTATGTATTCTTTAAGGCAATGAAGAAAAAACCTGAAGAAAGAGCAGAACCCAAAACTCTTTTTGACGTTATGCAGCTCAACCCTACCGGCACAGATACGAAGAGCAGAGCTATGTCTTGTGCTGACGCTGTTCACCATGTATTGTCACAAAATTTACTATTATCTAAGGGTGGAAACATTTTAAATGAGGGTGATGAGTGGCCCGAGAATTTATTTGAAGAGTGCTGTGGGAAAGATGCGGAGGACTTAGAAAAAAACATAGAAGCTGCACAAGGAATAGAAATAATTGACCCAGAGGGAGAAGTAGATGCAGTAGATGAAGGAGTACAGTTTGGGGAAGATTGCGGCTTAGGAGAAGAGGCGGGTATATTAATTCCTGATTTAGTTGAAAATTTAGCTTTAACTAAATTAATAGCATTTGATCCAGAAACTGGAGATAAAGGAGAAGACCCCGGATTACCTAATGTAAGGCTATGTAGGGGTACTGTTGTAGGTGCGGACTGTTTAACCGTAGGGGCATTAGATCCTTGTTTTGATGCCACAAAACTCCTCTATGAGCAGCTACATGGTAATGCTAAGTCGGGATGCATGAAAAATGACTCATTAACTATAGAGATAGTAGATGAGGCCGAAGATGTATACAGAATCAATACAAAAGATGACGATGAAGATGCAGAGGCGGTAGGCAGTCCATATGTATTTACTCATGTATATAATTACGGAAACAGCTTGGTCTTGAATGATCAAAAACATGATGCATTATACCGCCAATTAAAATTTGTAGCAGAAAATGCTGGAAGATTTTGGGTATCTAGTGAACCTTTAACAGAAAGGGAGTATCGAAGGAGGTCATATGATGAAGATGGAATATCTTGGACCAACAAACTGTTAGACGTAAACGATAGCCGGTTTAGGAACTTATTTCAAACTTTTGATCCTATAGCCCCTCGATCTTTCGCTCCTTTTAGTGATCAGCCTGAAGATGGGCCTGTATACGATCAGTTTTGGGGAACGGGTCCTCCTTTGGGAAAGGGAGAGGAATCAAAACAAAGACAGCTTAATGGATTTCAAAATTTAGAACCCCCCGCAGAAGATGTGGCGGATCCTTGTGATTATGACAATGGAGGAGCGTTTTCTCCTTCAACAACTGAGACTGGAGAAAATACCCGCGCTCCAACTGTGGAGCAAATGATAGAAAAAATAATAGATAAAAATCTAAATTCTAAAACCGGAATTCCTTGCACGCAAAACGCAACAATGGAAACCGTTAGGGAAATAGCAAATGCCACATGGCAAATAACTGCCGACATGTTAATTCCTGTCAATAACGACCAAGGAGAGCTTACCGGATATAAAATAAGAGCAGTCTATAAAAGCCCTAAAGATTTTTTCGGAGGTTCTGGATATGGAGTACATCCACAGATTACAATAAGCGGGAAAGATATAGATTCAGGAAGTTTAACAATTAAAACTATTATCGATAACACTGTAATAACAGATATAATAATAGAAAACGCGGATGATCTAGAGATTAAATTGAACGATGATGGAGACCCTGATATTACCGCAGAAATAGATCCTCCTGACGCAGGCGCAGAGATTAATTTCTTTAAACATATAAAATTTGGAGAAGGGGGAACGTCTATGGAAGATATGGATTCAATCACTTCTACTAATTTAGCTAAAAGGCAAGAGCAAAGAGAAATCGCTTGCTGCTGCACAGATTTAGAAGAAGGAATTGTTATGTTTGATGCCGGAGAGTTGATTATTATGGACTTTAATAATGAAACCAGAAAGCAAATAGAAAGAATAAGTAAGGCGACTAACGTTACTTTGGGGTCTCAATTTTCAGGCAATTTAGTTAAAGACTACAATCGTGATAATAAAGTTATAACAATGTCTACTAATTTAATACCTATCAGTAAATTAGATGACTCAAAAGCTCCGTATGCTAAAGATGAATTAGACTGGATTGTAGATCAAGTTAGATTAGGAAAAATCGGAGCAGATCCATCTTATGCATCTAATGGATTTGTAATGCCTACGACTCCTGATAATGTAGATCCAGTATCAGGCTTAATGGATTGCGAGATGGATACAAAAAAAATAAAATATATTGTAAAAGGAGAAAAGTTTGAGGCGGTAGTTTTTGGAATGGTAGTAAATTCTGATGGGGTAAAAAATGCAAACGGACAGGTGGTTAAAACTGTTCCTGCAGGATCGGGTAATGCTTTATTAAATGATTGTACTGGTTTTATATGGGCAGACGGAGTAAATGTAAGGGAAATGAAGGTAGACTTTGAAACTCCTAATAGTGAAGATATAGGCATAGAATTTGAATGCGGTAAAGAGTGGATAGATTTAACAAAAGAAGAGCAAGATGAGCTACTTCTTTCTATAGAAGATAATTTAATAGAATATGTAAAAAAGAGAGCCTATCTACAGGACCAAACATCTTATGAGGCGTCTGCCACTATAGCGGACATGGCTTTTCTTAATAAAGGAGGATCTCCGATTAATTTTGGAGGGGAAGAAGAACCCCAAAAGGGTATACCATCAATAAAGCAAGGACTAGAAAGCTTGAGCATCAAAGTTGACGGAAATGGTGTTCGAGTAACCGTATCTATAGGGACTCGTAAAAAACTACTTGGACTTAGAGATTCTAATACTAATTTATGGAGAGAGCTAAATCCAAGGACGATGAACCAGCTCCAAATTAATAATCCGGGAGGAAACTAAATTGCCAAACTTCGGAGGTACTCCAGAAACATTCAGAGGAACAGACAAGCCTTTAAATTATAGTTTAAAATTTAAAAACCCAGATCCCATGGGTAAATTTTGTTTTACTTTTGATGAGTCAGGGGTCAGTCCTGCAGATCCCAGCATCACTGGAGTTGGATTTTTAGGAATAAGTGGTTATGAGGGGAAACTTTATGATAATGATGAAAACTATTTCCATAGTTATTCCCATAAAGAGGGGATTACTATAGAAGGTAATATTTTCGAAGACTATCATAATTACAGTGTAAATGGGGTACTAATAAATAGTAATTGCTCTAGGGAATCGGGAGAGATAAATACCTTCTTTTATTCTGGAATAAATTTATCAAATTTTGATTGTCAAATTAATGAGAATTATGACCCTCTTTAGATTGTTCTTTCTCTAAAAAAAACTTTAATCTATGCTTATAAACTTCGTAAACTTTTTGTTGCAAAAAATCGCAGCAATCAACATTTTTAAGGTCTTTCTCGTAAAGATGTCTTATCTTGTTGCAGTTTCGGAGTGGCAATGCGCTACCATCTTTGCATGTGCAGCCATTAGAGAAAAAATTTTCTATTATATCCTCGTGGGTCATAAAGGTATTATAATAAATAACGTTGGAGGTTTAAAGTAAAATGGCTGAAGACGTAAATTTTGATAAATATCCAGCCCAAACTATGTTTCCGGGGTATGGGATATACTCTAGCCAAATTCACAAAACCCTCCGAGGTGATGCCCTTCAGCCATCTTTATATATTGGGGATCACAATGAAAGTTACTTAAATTTTGATTACACAGGCATTCTTAATGTAGACGCTAAACTGTACAGTAATAGAGTGTCTCCGTTGAAGGGATGGAAGGGTCAGGGAGTTCCGAGTAATATAGTAGGAGAACCAACAGAAGGAAATCCAGATATAAATTGGATTATGGACTTTTCTACTGCGGATTTATATACGCATGGATTTGTTACTACTCCGGGGACAATGCATACAAGAGATCCTTCTTGGCCGGCAGCTTGTACTGCCGACTGGATTGAACAAATGGAGGCAAAAAACTTCATTTACGAAGGAGCGCCAGTAAAAGGTTATTTATTTAGAGATCAGCACGCTAATTCTCTGCCATTAATGGATTACAGTGACCCCGAAATGGGGGGAACTGATCAAGAGAATGTTTTATATGGTTACCCCGATTATACTAGAGAATTTACAAGATGGGGAAGAGACGAAGTAACGATAGGCGAGCATACAGAAATAGATAATGATAGACCTGTACGAGGATGGCCATTAAGAATTCAAAGAATTCCCTTGTGCGTTGACCCTAATGGAATTCTTCATCCCTTAGATGGTGGAGAGCCGTTGGGGATTCAGGATGATGATCCTTGCGGGGGAGGTGCTGGTGGAGGCACAGAGATAAAAGGTTATTTTTACACCCTAGCAACAGATCCTGTATTATTTACTGAAACTGATCCATGCAAAGAAGGATACTGGAATGGAGAGGTTCATCAATGGATTAGTCAAGACGGGCTAATTCCACTATCTACTGCATGTGGAGGCGGGGGAGGAAGTAGTAGTTTTGGAATTGTAGGCTATGATTGCGAGGGAGGAGTGATTGGTTGCGTCCCTCCTGAGCAATGGATTGACGACCCTTTAGATAATGCGCATTCTTATAAAAAAGGAGAGGTTGTTCAATACGGAGGATATTATTATAAAGCTCTTCAGGATTCGCGCAGTTGTGATCCGGACACAACAGATTGCTTCCCTAGCACTAAACCCGGCGAGCCACATTCGATCTACTGGGAATATATAAGCGAACTTGATTATTGCTCGGGGGAAGGTTATCCCTCTGGAGACCATTGCTATCCTGTAGAATGTTTAAACTTTCAAAGCGGAGATTTTTGCATAGAGACCGGAATGGATGCCTGCAGTGGAGGTACGGCAACTTTGTATTGGGGTGGTTTTGAAATTACCGCCGCTTCTGGATGCGAATGGGACTATGGGCCCGAAATATATGCAGAAGAGTGGGAATCCGATAAGGAATATTCAGCAGGGTCAGTTATTTATTACAGGTGGACTCAGGCGGGTCCAATGCAAGGGAAAATAGCTTGTTTTGAGGCAAAGGAAGATGTCCCTGTTGCAAGCCCTCCTGATGGAGGAGGAGGAGAGGATTACTGGGAGAATAAAAACTGCAACGATTATGTTTCCTCTGAATCGTTCTGGACTGCTCCAAGTGATGTAACTATACCACATATAAAAAATTTAGCTTTTGGGGATGGACTTCATCTTTCATCGTATGTTTCAGGAGATTGCTGTTCTGGAGGATATGCAGAGCTATCTTCTCATATTAGTATCTCGGGATCCGGGATGTGCTGTGATCCAACACCTCAACCTGAGTTTTTCACGCGTGAGGGTGGATGGCGAGAAGGCGAAGAGGTAACTTACACATGGCCAGATGATGGAAGTGAGAGAGCGGGGAAAACAGCCTGTTATAAGGCTAACTATAATACTCCTGATAACCCCGAATTTGAATGGGGTGAAGAAAATCAACCTTGGACTGAAGTTCCTTGTACTGATCCGGGTTTTATTAATAATAGACCGTTTCATGCAAACAGTATAGTTTTAGGAAAAGGCTTAGGTATAACAGAGGGTGAAGATTGCGGCCAAGTCGTAATTGAAGCCTGTAACCCAATCATAACAGGGTCTGGATGTTATGGAACTGGAGTATCTGAATTTCAAATATTAAGTGTTGGTTCTGGATTATGCTTGGATATAATAGATGATTGCACGGCAGAGATAAGTGCTCCACCTATCGTTTTCTCGGTTTCCGGATCAGGGGCATGTTGTTCAGGAGAAGCAGAGACTAATAGTTATACTGGCATATCTTCTATAAATTTTGGTTCGGGGTTTAAGGTAGTAGAAGGTCAGAATGGAGCTATTGATTGTTGTGAAAGTGGAGGGTATGTTACGGTTGAGGCTTGCACTCCCGTAATAGTAGGAAGTGGATGCTCAGGGGAAGTTTCCACCCAGTTAAGTTTATTAGAGGTAGGCTCGGGTTTATGTCTAGATGTCCAAGATGATTGTCATGCAGTAATAAGCAGTAAGGTAAACTGTTTAAGTGTTCAAGGAAGCACGGGTGATTGTTGCGAGCAAGGCTCAACAGATATAGATAGCGTTCCTGAATGGGAAGCGGGAAAACAATATGATATTGGAGATGTGGTCAAAGAGGATGGAAAATGTTATACTGCCACTACATGGACCATGGCAAGTCCTACAGAGTATCCTCCTGACTGGCAGCCTCTTGATTGCTCTAAGTCATTACCCCAGACGTTTGATTGTGTAGAGAATATAACTTTCGGAAGTGGGTTTTTTGTAAGAGGGAATAGCGGAGAAGCGGGAGACTGCTGTTCGCAATCGGGTGGGAACGTAATAATAGACGCATGCTTACCCGTTATAAGCGGTAGTGGTTGTGAGGGTGTGGTTACTGCTACAGGCCTTACTACTCTATCTATAGGATCTGGCCTTTGTTTAGAAGTAAAAGACGACTGTGTTACGGAAATAAGTTCTTTTGCACTCCCTCTTTCCGTGTCAGGTTCGGGATCTTGTTGTGGTGAGGAAGGAGATGATGTATTCAAACCTTCGGTGGGTCAATTAGTTTTCGGAAGTGGTTTTTCTATACATGCGGATGGAGAGGGTGAAGAAGGAGACTGTTGTGATGCAGGAAGCGGGGCGACAATAAGGGTAGAAGCCTGCACTCCTACTATAAGTGGGAGCGGTTGTGGTGGAGAAGTATTTTCCTCTTTAAATCAGTTACAAATAGGTTCGGGATTATGCCTTCAGCAAGTAGATGAATGCACTACCGAGCTGACATCTAATGTTTTACCTATGATGGTCTCTGGACCGGGAGACTGCTGTTCTGGCGAGTATGCTTCAGGAGTATTGGCCTCTAATATAAGTCAATTAAATTTTGGAAGCGGTTTTGTGTTAACATCTGGGGGATACACAGGTCTGAATGGTGATTGTTGTGATTTGGGAAGTGGAACTATAGTAACGGTAGAGGCTTGCACTTCTGAGGTAAGACCTCTGTCGGTCTCTGGATCCGGAGCTTGCTGTGGAGAAGATGGTGTTGATTTATTTGATGAGAATGTAGGGCAGTTAATTTTTGGAAGCGGGTTTTCTTTACAAAGAGAAGGAAATGGTGGAGAAGGAAGCGATTGTGACCCCGGAAGTGGAGCAACCATAAGGGTAGAGGCATGCACTCCTTTCATAAGCGGGAGTGGATGCGAGGGAGAGGTTAGTGGAGCATTGCACACCTTAAAGTTAGGAAGCGGTTTATGTTTGGATATAGAAGAAGATTGCGTTGTTACCTTAAGTAGCGCAGTCACTCCCAGCTCTTTGTCGGCCCGGGGGTATAATCATTGTTGTGAAGCAGACGCAGAAATTTCCTCAAATGTAGAGAGTTGGTCTCCTGACGTAGTTTACTACCCCGGCGAAGTTGTACAATTCGATAATAAGTGTTATGAAAATTTATCGGAATATGGAGGAACAGAGAGTCCTCCAGTAACTATTGAATATGGAGATTTATACTGGAAGGAAACTGAAAACTGTGAAAGACTTAATTCGGCGGAGTTTTCTAATGTACAGCAAATATATTTTGGTAGCGGTTTTACTGTAACAGGAGAACAAGGCGCGTTAGGGAGTTCAGATTGCTGCGAATCTAGTGCAGGAAATGGAGGGTGGATACAGGTGGAGGCCTGTTTGCCTGTTATATCAGGAAGTGGATGTGAGGGAGAGGTTAGCGGAGTATTGCAAACCTTAAAGTTAGGCAGTGGTTTGTGCTTGGAAAAGGTAGACGATTGTACAACCATGATTACATCTACCGCTATACCTTTTGCTATTTCAGGATCGGGAGAGTGTTGCGGAGAAGAGTCGTCGGACTTAGCTCGTAGTAATGTAGGTCAATTAGTTTTTGGAAGTGGCTTTTCTCTGCATGCGGATGGAGAAGGTGCAGAAGGAGACTGTTGTGATGCAGGAGGTGGGGCAACGATAAGGGTCGAAGCCTGTACTCCCACTATAAGCGGAAGTGGGTGCGGAGGAGAGGTTAGTGAGGCCCTAACGACTTTATCTGTGGGGTCGGGTCTTTGCTTAGAGGTAAAAGACGACTGTGTTACAGAAATAACTTCTAATGTAAGACCACTGGCTATTTCAGGATCGGGAGCGTGTTGTGGAGAAGATGGGGCTAATGTAACTGACGGTAACGTCGGGCAATTAATTTTTGGAAGCGGGTTCTCTCTAAGTAGAGAAGGAGCAGGTGAAGAGGGAGACTGTTGTGATGAAGGAGTCGGAGCAACAATAAGGATAGAGACTTGCACTCCTACTATTTCAGGAAGTGGTTGTGAAGGAGAGGTCTCTGGTCAATTAAATAATTTAAATATTGGATCTGGATTATGTGTAGAGCAAGTAGATGACTGCACTACATTATTGACATCCGTAGCAATTCCATTGGCTGTATCTGGGTCAGGGGAATGCTGTGGTGGACAAGGAGGAGAAGTATTTAGTTCGTCGGTAGGGCAGTTGGTTTTTGGTAGCGGCTTTACGCTTTCTCAGGATGGAGAATCAGAAGAGGGGACTTGTTGTGACGCAGGAAGGGGAGCGACGGTAAACGTAAGTGCCTGCACTCCTACGATTTCTGGTAGTGGCTGCAATGGTAGCACACAGGGTAATCTGGTAAATCTTCAAGTAGGAGAGGGTTTATGTTTAGAGCAGATAGATGATTGTACAACTCAAATAAAATCTGCTACTCCTTCAGGATCTATTGGTGTTTCGGGGTATGGAGGGGATTGCTGTTCTGACGAATCTTCGGAGGTTTCCACAACAGTAACTACTATAAATTTTGGAAGTGGTCTAAAATTGTCATCGAGTTCTGCTTCTTCAGCTGGAGATTGTTGCGAGGCGGGAGCTTCTGCCGAAGTTACCGTAGAGGCTTGCATGCCCACAATTTCAGGGACATCTTGCGCAGGAGGGATTTCACCAACTCCTTTTCAAAATCTTGGGATAGGAGAAGGGTTGTGTTTGCAGATAAATGAAGACTGCTCTGCGGAGATTACCGCTCCATCAGGAGGAATAAAAGTCACGGGCAATAATGGATGCTGTGAGGATGGAGTAACCGAATTTGAATTCGATTCAGTTTATGAGATCGGATTTGGCGAAGGATTTAGAATAAATGGTACAAATGGTTCAGCTTCTGACTGTTGTGAAGAGGGTACTCCCGGGAAAATACTTATTGAGAATTGCCCTTTAGAAATAGAAGGGTATAGCTGCTATGATCCGTCTACTGAGAGTAGAGATAAGATAGATAAAGAAATTCATAAATTAACATTTGATCCATCTACATTTTATCTACAAGACGTATCTGACTGCGAAACTAAAGTTTGCGTCGAACCTTTTGGCTTCACTGTTTCAGGGGTAGGAGAATGCTGCGAAGAAGAGGGGGCGGAGGGCACTATATTCCCAATGATAAGGGAAATAGCATTTGGAAGCGGCTTAAAAGTAAGCTCTATATCTGCTGGTTATTCTCCTGACTGCTGTGAACCTTTCACGGCGGGTTCAGTAAAAGTAGAAGCTTGCACTCCTACGATAACAGGGATTAGTTGCGAAGGTAATGAAGTAGATACTCCTTTTGAGCAATTAGGGTTAGGAAAAGGCTTATTCCTTCAGGAAGCGGAAGACTGCTCTGTAGAAATATGTGTTAGTGGAGCGGGGGGTATATCGGTTACTGCGCGAGAAGAGTGCTGCGCTGATGGGGGTAATAATTACGGAGGCAAAGATGAATGGGATTCTAATGTGACCTACATGGAGGGGGACGAAATGTATTATACGTGGACTCAAGCGGGACCGAAACAGGGTACTACCGCTTGCTATCGTTGTCTTCAGGACGAGGTTGCTAGCCCTCCTGATGGTGGAGGTGGTGATGAGTTTTGGGAAGAGATTCCATGCGTAAGTTCTATAAATGCATCAAATATAGGAGCTATAAATTTTGGAGAAGGATTTAAGGCAAGTTCTTATTCAGACGGTTCTTCTGAGTGCTGTGATTCAGAGCCCGGATCAATTACCATAGAGTCTTGTGTTTTACCTCTAACTGTTTCAGGTTCGGGTTGCTGTCCATCTAGTGCAGCAGGTGTATCAGATGGATGCTGTCCTTATCCTGAATGGGTAAGAGACGAATTTTATTCTGCTGGAACTAGAGTATTTTTTCCTGCACAAGAAGGATACCCAGAAGGCTGCTATGAAACAATAAAGGATATTATCGACATCTCCGATGCGAATGATTCTCCTCCATTTAATATAGAAACATCAACCCCCGGCTCGGCTGATCGGATATGGAAAGCAGTTGAGGGTTATTCATCAAGTGAAGTGGGGGATGATGATGATTGCGCAGGAAGCGAAGGTATAGGGTTTTCGAATGTTAATAATATAGTCTTCGGAGAAGGATTTCTTGTTGAGGGTTCTCAAGGAGATGATTGTGGCGGAGGGACGATAACTGTAACGAATTGTGCTAGCGGCGCAGGTGGTGGTGGAGGAATAAGTATTAGTGGTCAAGCCTGCGAAGACCCTTGTGGAACTCAAGGTAGAGACATCCTTATGGGTGGAATATCTGAAATAAAATTAGGATCTGGATTATTTTTAGCTGACAATGGAGAGCTTGATGGTTGTGAGGGAGCAAATTTCGCAGAGATTGCTTTGTGTTCTTCTATTACAGGAGCAAAAGGAATAGCTGTTTCAGGTCCTAGTGAATGCTCTTCTGCTACATGTGACGATGCAGACGAATGGATAGCAGATACTTACGAATTTGGAGATATTGTATCATATGAAGGGGCTTGCTATGAGGTAATTGATGAAAATGGAGCCATGAGCTATGAAGATCCTACTGATGCAGATGTGTGGGGTCCAGTAGGCGCCGGAGAGGAGTTATCATATAGCCATATAACAGGATTGAGGTTTGGTAAAGGGTTTGCTATAAATGGAGCAGAGGGAGAAGATTGCGGGGATGGGGGAGCTTTAAATATAGAAGTCTGTGTAAGTGGATCAGGATGCCCAGCAGTAACGGGATTAGGGGCTGATGTAGGCGGATCCGTAAGTGTTGGTGATGAGTGTGGAGAGATCGCGCTTATTGGTTGTAGTGGAATTCAAACAGTAGCCACCGACGCAGGTGTGGAGATATGTTTTACAGGCAGTGGAAATTGTGGACTTACAGGAGTAAATGAACAAGAGGTCGATGGTTGCATAGGACTAAATATCACTGGTGGAGTATGTGGATCTGACAGCGTGGAAACTCAAGTAAGTAATGGAGTTGTAAATGTAGGAATAAATATAACGTCAGATGATATTAGTGGATGCCTGTCCACATGTTGTGTTACATATAAAGATTGGGACGATAATTTTCAGTCAGTTCTGGTATTTACTCCTGATGGATGTCAAGAGTGTTATGGAGATATAGTTTAGGTATGATTAAATTATTAAACGAAAAAGAGCCTCTTATGTGGTCCGCTAATATAGAGAAAATAGATTTATCTATATTAGAAGGAACAGACTTAAGAGTTAGGGACGAAGTGTATGAGAAAATTAGAGAAATTATTTCTCATAAAGACAAAAGAAAAAACAGAAATTACGGGATTTGTCTAATAGAAAAAGATATACAAGATCTCAATGTTTACATTGCGGCAATGACCAAAGTAGCAACCATGCGGAGAGACGCTAAATTTTATATCTCTACCGACTCTGAAGAGATTATTAATGAAATAGTAGAGGCGACGAGCTTTAGATCCGATAAAGGAGATGGAGAAATAATATACTCCCCAATAATCCCTAATTATACAGGAGATGAATTTGCTCCTGAAGAAAAGTTTATAATAGATTATTTTTGCCTAAAAGAAATGAATAATATATTCTCTACTCCATTTAATGATTATGCTTATAGGGTAGCTTCTTTGGCTAGGTGTGGAGTTTATATCCCGGATGACAACGAGATATATAAAGTAGATTACTACGATTTAATGAAGGTTTAAGAATTAATTAAACCTATTAATATTCTAGCTTCTTTTGGGGGAATGTCAGTAAAGTCTTTCCACTCTTTAATGACTTCTACATCTTGTTTGTATACCTTAGAGGTATAAAGATCTCTTAGTTTATCTTTGAAGTCATCAAAACTACCAAATTGTTTTTCTAATAAACCATGAGGAGATAAGGGAGATGGATTTTTACTTAAAGCAGGAGGTTTTCCTGATTTATCAATCTCATCATCGCCTACAATATGTACATTTAGGAAATTTCTAACACATCTAACGAAAGCTCTATTACAAGCGATTGTTTCTAAAAATTTAGTAGCAAAGCTGCTTGTATTATCTAGAGTAGCATTAGCCATATCTTGAAACGAGACTTGCTCTCCTCCTGTCTCATAATTACCTATAAAGTTTACATTACAATTAACAGCAACGTGATCAAGCTCGCATTTCTCAGCAAAGTAAGCTACATGGTTTATACCTCTGAGTCGAGCTAATTCCTTAATTCCGCTTAATTTAATGAGCAACTGATGATCTCCTAACCCTTCTGCGCTGGACGGTACGTCTTTGCCTCGGCTTTCAAACCAGCCTCTATTAGGGAAAAGGTGTTCGTCTTTAATCATTGCTCTCCAGTCTACAGAACCGTCTTCATTGAAGATGTAAGCTACGTTTTTTAACAGACCATTTTCGTCTCTGGCAAATTTTTGAGGGCCTTCTTGATTAGCTTGTTGAAGTTTAGTGTCTTCTAACTTTTCAGCAATTGTTTTTTTAGTTCTTGGCATTTTTATTACGATATAGTTTATAGTATTCTATTTCTTTCCAGAATTCAGGAGAATCTATTACTTTTTCAGTATTCGAAAACTCTAAGTTTTTCAAATAAGATGCTCTTGAGGAATACATTTTGTTTTCGGATAGCAATAATTTCGATGATTTATAGAAAGCATTATCGCACAGACTTAAATCAAAGTCAAGATCTTTTTTTGTGCCCTGTGGGCTTAATGTTACCTTATAATCAAGGAACTTAAGCTGAACATCTTCTATGTGGTCAGGATTTGTACAGAAGAAAGAAGGAGACTTGCCGGTTTTTTTTAGCAACTTAACGTATTCTTCATTTGTGTATGGAGATATACAGAAAGATATTTTGGCTAAATTTTTAAAAAAGGGTCTGAATATATTAAGGTCAATCTCATCTTTAAATATTAAGTGAGTTAAGTGTTTCCCCATCCACTGTTGAGAATAATTTATAAAGCGAGAGACATCATTAAGCGAGTCTCTATAGTCCAACCTTAAGTTTACTGACTTAGGAAATCCCTCTATTTCTGTGGGTGAGTAGAAATTAGGAATAACTTCAACAGCTTTATTCCAATAGGAGTCACCGCAATATATAGTCTCGAGAGACTCTGCATTTTTATCTTTTAAGCCCAAAGATTTAAGTATAGAGGAAGCTATTTCCCAAGAGCAAATGTTATTAACTGCCTTATTTTTTTCCTCAGGAGAGAACGAGTGCTTTATTGAATTTAATTTGCCTTGTAATAAAACTTGATTTTTATGATCTCCCCAGAATGGCCCACAGCACTCTTTAGGAGAGTTGCCATATAGAGAAACTATTTTTTTGTTAAATCCTGAGGCGACATGAGTGCTAAAGCTATCATTTCCAAGTAGAGCTAGGCAGTTTTTTATTAAATAAAAAGTTTGATGTAGGGTGGTTTTGCCTTGAAGGTGATAGCAATTATGTAAAGCTATGTCGTTTTTACCTCCTATTTGTATTATTTTAATATTATGTGCTTCAAGATGAGGGTAAATAGTTTCTATAACATCTTCAAAATAGTCATAGTTTTTAGAGGGCATACCACTAGACGCATGTAAAATAATATATTTCTCAAAAGGAAGTGGGAAAAAAGAGGTTTCTACTTGAGGTTTATCGATTTTTACCCCACAAGAGAGAGCATACTGTTCTATTAGGTGCATAAATCAAATTCAATCCTGTCCTGTCCGTTATGTTGATAATTAAATATTTTTTGAGTTCCAATATGGGGAAGAAATGCTATATCAAAAAATCCCGGGTTATCCCCAGAGCCCTCAAGAAACAGAAGGTCATCAAATCTAGGGGAATATTCTATACATTTATGAACGTAAGGGTTTCCGTCTAGTATAGGAAAGTTTTCCGGTTTAGTGGCAAAATAAATTGCGTATTCTGGGTAGTTTTTGCTGATGGAAGGGAGAAGGGATGTTGTTAGATACACATCACCTATGCTCTTGGGCATTACAATTACAAGCCTTTTTTCTCTTTCATCATCTATAAGTTTACTAAGTCCAAGGTCTCCTTTTTTATAATAAGATTGATTTTCTTTTCTCGCCGTTTCTTTAAAGAAAGATAATATTTGATCTCGGTCCATGCCTGATTCTAGCGACTTAATCCAGCCCTTAAGCCCTGAGTCTTCGGGTGTTACAGACATTTTTAGTATATTGTTATATATATCTAGCAGCCATTCTGTGTCATTGGCTATCTCAGGGGGATTATAGTTTGGGTCTCTAGGTTCGAATTTTATTTCAAAATCAAACTCGCAAAACGGAGAACTATCTATGAAAAATTCTAATTCAGATCCGACTTTTTCTTTAGAAAAGTTTTGGATAGTCCAAGCTCGAGCTGTACGGCCCATTTCCTTTATCATCTCAGGAGTCAACTGGCAAAAGTTTTTTAGTTGACTAAATATGCTTTCTGGGTGGGTGGTCGCTTTAATGAATTGAGTGCCGGGCTCTCGGTATTCTGACCATTCTAAGGGCAAGCCTCCACTTTCGGGAGTACACAAATCTTCACCGCAACTATAATTTGTGACTAGGGTAATAAGTTCGGTTAATTTAGCTTCTTGGACTGGTATCTCTTGACCACCAGAGGTAAAAGGGTGGCAGTATACATCCATAACATTGTATACTTCATTTAATTGCTTTTCGCTTATACCATTTTTTACATTTGTAGTTATTTGACTCTTTTTAGAATTACAAAATTTACAATCTAAATTTTGGCCAGAAAAACTTTTTATTTCATATTCGCCACATTTAGGGCAGATGTAAGTTGTTAAAATAGAAGAAGGATCAATCCCTTTTTCTTTTATTAAACTAGGTATATTCCATCCTTCCGACCAATTAGTGTGGAGTAAAAGCTTAGGGTTTCTAGAAGGATTAGAGTCAAGAAACAATTTAAATCCATCTAAGAGGTTGGGGACAGACTTTCTTAATTGATTTCGAAAGACAAACCCAATAACCAAATCGTTTTCAAGTATAGAAAATCGCGCCCTAAGATTTTTTTTATTACTTGTATTAAGGGGGAAAAAGTCTTTAGTATCTATACTTCCCCTAAGGGTTTTTACATGATTAAATCCTAATCTATGCAACTCTTTCTCCGCAAAAGAAGCCCATACGAAATAATTTTTAATTTTAGGGGCGTTATTAATTGCATCAGGTAAAATAGGGAGACTATCTAGGGTTGTCCATATGGCGCATGTTGGTTTATTCCACCAAGGTTTACTGGTATAGTCGGAGAAAGCCCAGATATCTTCCGCTCCAATATAAACATCAGGTTTTTCTTCTTCCATAACCTTGTCTATAATGGCGCCTCCATAACCCATTGCTCTCTGCCTTTTTGGGTCTCCATTCCATTGTTGAAAAATTTCTGGATCAGCTGGCACCCCTCCAATTACTTTCCATGGAGTTGTGAGACTTTCTTCTCCTCCCTCTTTAATTCCGGTAGCTAATTCAACTATATCATATTTACCTGTCTTAAATAGATAGGAAAGTACGTTTTTGCAGTTTTTTCCAAAACCAGTAAAAGCGTTATGAAAGTTACTGTGAAACAGTAATTTCTTTTTTCGCATCAGAATGGGGCTTTATTTGAAGCCTTAGATTTTATTTCTGCTAGTTGCTTGTCTGTTCTATCTTGGTAAATTCTTTGAAGGCAAAATCTAAAGAATTCATTTACCGCAACCGCTTCTCCCGCCTCTAATCCTATTGAGAAGTTTTGATTACCATTTCTTGTAAATGACAAAGAGTAAGCTTTAACTTTTTCCCACACTTCTTCCCATTCGCCAGTGTCTGGATTTTTAATAGATTTTTTAGCTTTTTTATCCCAAGGGCCTAATTTTATTGATGTTTTGTCTTCTTGGTAACTATGGAAGGTAGCGTACTCAGTACTAGTGCTTATAGCATAAATCATATTACCGATTTCAAATTCATTAAACTTTACGGTGATATTTTTATCAGGATTTCCTATGTTTTCTTGGAAGTAGCCTTGTTTTTTATTGGAATCCCAGCTGTGCTGCTTGATTGATTTTATGTAAAGAACGCTCTCGTTGGTCTTTGGATTAAGTCCTAGTTGAAAACTGAACCCAGAACCGGTGTTTTTGGAATTTGGTTTGTAAATAGATAGACTCATGGCTTATATTATAATAAGATTTTTTTTTAAAAAATCAAGATAAAGTGTATATTATAAAGCATGAACTACATTCAAATAAAGCAAGTAGGGAATTTACAGAGTAATTTAAATACTTTATCTGATTCTATATATCAAACAGGTCAATATCTTTTGACGACCAATCAGGGAACTCAAACTTTTGAAGGAGAAAAAACTTTCGATGATGAGGTGTATTTTAATACAGGAGTAAGGATATACGGTACTGTAACGGGAGAAGCTGCAGTATTCTCCGAAGGCCCATTTGGGGTGGGTACAACTAACCCTCAGTATACGCTAGAAGTGAGAAGTGAGGCGGCGAATGAAACAGCTTCATTTTTACTAGCCGAAGGAGATGGGGATACGGGAGGAATAGAAATTACAACTAACACTCCTTCGACTTATAGAACTACAATTACACATGATGATACAGGATTAGTTTTTAATACATCATCTATTAGGCCGTATTGTTTTATGGATGCGGATGTGGGGATTGGAACTGATACGCCAGCAACAAAACTGGATGTGAGAGAAGAAAATGTAGGGGCGACAACACAAATTCGTGTTTATAATGAAGATAATAATAATACTACCACACAAACCGCGTCTTTATTTTTAGGTCCAGATTCCAGAGGTAATGGTGCTTTAATATGGGCGGAAAAAGAGCATGCAGATTTTTCCTTTAACCCAGAAAGGGATATCTCTATAGTTTTTTCTCCAGTTTTAACTAACTCTCAGACAGAAGCAATGAGAATTACTTCTGGCGGTAATGTAGGGATTGGAACTACGGATCCTACTTATAAATTAAATGTGGAGGACACGGGGGATTGTTTCGTTGGCGTAACAGCAGGAGCAAGTGATACCGCTGCAATTCTCTTTGGTGATTCCGCTAATAAATCAATCGGCAGGGTTACCTATGATAATTCTACTGATAAAATGTATTTCGGTACTGATGCTACTACTATTTCTAAACAAAGACGAATGACTATCGACTCCGCCGGCAATGTTGGCATTGGAACTGCGGATCCCGATGCCTTATTAGAAATTTTTGGAAACGCGGCTGGATCAACCTTAACAGCACTAAAACTTACTAATAATCTTGCAAACAATAATTCAGAAGGAGTTAGCGTTCAATTTGCTGGAAATAGTAACAGGATAATGAGCACAATAGAAAGCAGAATGAGAAATACAGATTCGCGTTCTGATTTAATCTTCTCTACAAATGATGGAAGTTCACATACTAGCTTAGTAGAGTATATGCGTATCGACTCAGCGGGCTATGTCGGTATAGGTACAAATGCTCCTAGTGCACCTTTAGAAGTGACCTCCACAACAGGTGGTGTGATTATGCCAAGAATGACTACAGTCCAAAGAGATGCTATTGTAAGTCCAACTGACGGAGAGATAATCTATAATACCAGCACTAATACGTTCCAAGGACGAGCCAATGGAAGTTGGGAAGATCTACATTAATCGTACTCGACTTTAACGTTTTTACTCTCGTAAACTTTTGCCTTAGAAGGGTGTTTTTGGCCAGTTTTCTTTTCGTGGTCGCTATAAAATTTCTCTGCAACAGGATCTACTCCTCCATTTTTTGAAGCTCTTTCCCTGCTTAAGTCTTTGCTGTAGTCCATAAGCTCTCCGAATGTACCTTTTTTGTTTTCGGTGGCTTTCCTGTAATCGGATTGACTAAATGGATCAACTTGAGTATCAAAACTAGCGTTAGGAGAGGTGAATACTCTATTCCATTTTACTTTATCACTATCTGTATAGGTATGATCTTCATTCATACCTTGTATGATCTCTATAACCTCTCCGGTCTCGGGATGCTCATACATGTATATAGGCATACTAAGAGGATTTTTTCTTTTTGTTCTTTTTCGGCTTTGGCTTGTCTGCGTTTGCGACTTCTTTGCCATTTACTGTGATTTTTCTATGTGTAGCCCTAAATGCTTCTTTGTCATAAGCGTTCTGCATTTTTTTGAGGCCGGCATCTGTACTAGTATCGTATTTACTTCTATCCCAATGCATGTCTGTTTGTGATACAACTTCTATCCCTTTCCCTAAGGTTGTAGATTTTGCTTTATGGGCTGCTGCATTCTTATTATGTTCTTTTAATTGAGCGTTGTTTTCTTTTATTAATTCCTTAATATCTTTTGATCTAGCTTGTTCATGTGCTTTTTCTAAATTAGCTAAAGGAGTTTTTGATTCATCTACCATAGAGTTGTTCCATTCAATGTAATCTGCAGCATTATCAAACCCTTGAGACTTAACGAGTTCGTCAGATATTGGAACTACTTTCATAGGGTTGCCTTTTTCATCAAATATAGGCTTATTGGGGTCATAAGATCTATTTGTTGCGTTTACATTAGGAGAATGAAAAACTCTTTTCCACTCTACTCCTTCTTCATCAGTATAAGTCTTTTCTTCATTCATAGAAAAAAAGAGCTCTATATACTCTTCTTTTTCTGGATGCTTAAAGTCGTAAGAAGGCATTACTCTGAGGCTTTCCTAGCTATATATTTCTCGCTGTAGCTGAAAATTCCTATAATGGAATCAGAGGTCCAGCAAACCACCGCCGAGTATAAAGGAAATAAATAAAATTTATCGGACCAAAAACTTTTATCGAGAAAATAAATAAATGTCGCAGCGAGTGCTCCAACCCAAAAGCCTAAACAAAGACTACATTTAAATAATTCTTGTAAATACTTAGACTTAGATGTGATAAAAGCCCTAGGCTTTGCTAAAATACTTCCGTATTTAAGTATGCACATTAAGCCCACACAGCTTAAGGTATAATAAAGAAGGTCAATCATTTTTATCTAAAACATCTAAAGCTTCTGGTATCATCAGCGCCTGTTCATTAGTGAGGACTACTTTATTTCCGTCATCGTCAGTGATTAGAACTTTTCCTTCTTTAGTTTTTTTAACTACAGGACAGCACGCCTTGCCTCGGCATAGCATAACTTGTTGGTTTTTAGCAATAAGTTGTTTCATAAGGTAATTGTTTATACACTATTAAGTAGTTGTTTAAAAGTTTTTTCGTAAGAAAATTGTGATTTTAATTTTTTTCCTTCTTTGTTTGTATTATGGGCAAACTTTTCGGAAAATTCCATTTTTTCTATTATTTTCTCGTCAGATACTAGAAACTTACAACCTTTATTGAATTCCGATTCTTTTTTAAAGAAAAGGCCATCTGTTATATCTACTTCGTCTTCTGGATCTACGAGTATAGAATTTTCTTGAGTAGCCCAGTCTTGATGAGCTGTATGATTCATTACAATACTCCACTTTCCTAAGGCTGTAGCATTAAAGGACGGGAGGTTCCAGCCCTCTGCTCCACTTAGTCCAGTTAAATCTATATTTATAGAGTTTAGTAAGTCATTTACTTCGCTGTTGGTTTTGAGAAATGGTAAAAAATTAATATTTCCATATCTTTTGCCTTCTAGTGTTTGAGATATTATGTTATTAAGGTGATCCGTCTTTATGAAAGGATTATTTATACAGCAGGTTAATTGATAATTAAAATTATTTCCTTATTTTTTAGCCCAACATTTTAGTATTTGAGCAGTATTTTTCCTGCTTTCCCATTTACCCATTAATCCGAAGTGAATTTTGTCAGGTAGGTAAACTTTATCAGTTTCTATAAAGTCTAAATCAAATCCCGGAGGTACATAAGATACGTTATTTAATCCTCTGTTTTTGAATTTTTCGAAAGAGTATTTACTGCTAAAGATAACCTTCTCCTGCATACTACAAAGAGTAACTTCTAGGTCGGTAGGCTCGCTTGTTTCGTGAAATGTATAAAGGGTCTGATTGCCCGTCCCCACTCGCATTTCGGAGCCATTAAGATGCCATATCTTTATGGTCTTTGAACTCCTGTTAAAACTTTCTCCGTAGAAACGCTGATTAATCTTCTCTTGTATCCAAGATTTAAACTCTTCACTTAGTTTGTCGTAGGAGTCTATATCTATTTTACCTCCAATTGGAAAGAGGGAAATATTTATTTCATCCTTAAGGCGAAACGCCTCCCTTAGTATATTAAGAGAGACGTTTCCATAACTAAGTGAATTTAGTGGGGCCTCAAAAATTAAAGGGACCATCTATTTTAATTAAAATGGCGCGTCGGCTAATTCAGCGATATCTTCCGTAAGGTCTTTTTCCGAAAGTTCAGGTTCTTTTTGTTTTTTAGGCCTACCTCTTTTCTTGGGCGCAGCCTCTTCAGACTTAGATTCTTCTTTTGTATCAGAACTTACCGAGGATAACTTCCAAGCTTGGAGGTTTACATAATAATTACCTTTGTATTCATTACCCTTAATGTTAAATGTCGCCTCTAATGAGTCACCAATATCATAATCTTCTATAAGATTACAGTCATCCTTGTATAATTCTAGTTTTACTTCTTGAGGATACTTCTCTTCTGTAGTGAGTACGAACTCCCTTTTTGTGAATCCATTGGATCCGTATTCTTTTACTTCGTTGATTACCTTTATTTTACCTTTGATTGTGTTCATTTATTTTGTAGTTTATTTTGTAGTTTTAAAATTGTAGCATCATGTATGTTGATGCAGCCTTGTATGCTCATGTCTAGTTTTTCGCTGATCATCTTCCAAGGCATGACCTTATTCTTATGTCCGTCAATATACCTCATTTGGAAAATTTTATATATTCTAGAGTCCGCATATTTTTTAATTATCTCCATAATATCATAAAAACTAGCAAAGTCAATATTATTTTTTAAATCTTCTAAGTGTGTGCTACTTAATTCTGAAACCATATCTTCGACTGAGACCTCTGTTCTGTTTTTATTTTTATTATAAATATTCAGGCACATCCATTTAGTTTCATTACCTAGGTGCGTGCTAAATTTGGTTCCCTTGGAGGGGTCAAACTTTAAAGCGGCTTGGTAAATGTAATACATTTTGTCAGCTATTAATTCTTCTCTGCTTGATAGTGAATGAGAGGGGGTATATATATTTACCATATTAACATATATACCACTGTGCCTTTTACATATTTCATTTATGTAAAATTGGATATCTTTTCCTTCTTTTATTTTTTTTATTAAAAATTCATCTGAAGTTTTCTGAATTTTGGAGGTGCATTTTAAGGATTTTTTCATGTATGTGTGATTTTGAAATTTTCGTTATGAGGGATTCTTCGCAAGTTTCCCAATTTATTAAAATTTTAGACTTTTGTTTAGTGAGAGGGTCATTTATCTTTTCTTCTTCGTTAGCATATGTCGTGCCGCGTCTTACCATATGAAGGGTTAGAGAGTTAGGTATTGAGTTTATCCATTCAACTTCATTTGGGTATCTAACATCAGTTATGATTGAGATAATGGAGTTGTTTCTATTGTCATCTACGATTGGTTTAAGTTTATTTATCCAATAAAAACCCTGAGACCTTTCTCTCATTAACTTCCCGTATTCCACAAGGAGTGGTCTTATTTGATTTTTCTCAAGGTTATCCTCAGTATAGACATTTACGCCTGATTTTGCAAGTAGAAAGTCTTTTAGGTCATTTTTTAGTTGATCTGCAAAAGCCAACCGGCGAGCATTAAGTCCTAACACTTTAAACTCTTTTATAATTTCAGCGCAAAAAGTGTCTTTCCCGACTCGAGCAACTCCCCCTATTCCTATAATATCAGGAACCACTGCTTCCGAAACCTCTTTCTCCTCGTTCTGAAGAAGATAATTCTTCAGTGTTAATTATTTGTGGATGAAAAATTTTATGAAAAACTAATTGTGCTATTTTGTCTCCCCTTTTATAAATTCGGGACATGTCTGGCTTAAGTATGAGCCATTTTTCAAAAACCATGAAATCACATGGTTGGGATATATATTTAAACCTGACTTTTATATTATCTCTGTAACCGGGATCTATGACTCCCACGCTATTACATAAGCTTAAATGATATCTACTTATACTTGACCTAGGATAAAGAAACATTCCGTGGGATTGTGAGGATTTACCATCAAGACACGCCTTTATCCCAGTGTCATACTCTATATAGTCTATGTATTTCCATTCTCCATCCCTGAGTCGGTGTCCAACGATCAAGGGGTCGCTTAATGCTTTAATATCAATGCCAATATCCCCTTCATAAGCTTCTCCTTTAAGTAAGTTTAATGGGTCTATACAATGAAGTTTTGGAGCGTTTTTCATCTTTGGTTATTTTTTAAACTTTCTATTATATCTTGTAAGTCTTTAGATAAATCATGCATGCCCGCATTCGACAATACCGTTGGGGCGTAGACGAAAGTTAGGTTTTCTTCTAAGCTCATTCTGTTTATCGCTTGAGATAAATTTAATACGGTAAATACTGAAGAGACTTCAGTATTGGAATGGTATTTCGCTAAAACTTGCTCAAAGGCTACTGTTGCAGCCTCCTCGGGATCGCTGGCGGTAACCAAGCATCTCCATTTTGCAAACTCAACGTAAAAAGAATTTTCTCGGCTGTGAGGAATTATCATAAGTCATAGTATATCAGATCAAAGCCTCGTCGTCAAGATTTTATTTTTTATAAATTTTAAGCGTATATTATAATATATATATATTAAATATATATAAATATATATAAAAATATATTAATGAAATTTTTCTCCATATTTTGGCAAAAAGGCATGTCTAACCTCAATATTTGGAGTAGCTATAACCTTACCTCCTGAAAGCCTTACTTGGTTGAAAAAGAAAATATGTTCATTGCTTTCGTAGTAAGGATTATATTTAATTTTTCTATGCATGTCTGCAGGCACCAAGAAAACTGTGCCTACACATGACACTTCGGTAGTTATATCCCCGTCTCTAGAATTATAAAAAGGGGGTTTATAGTCAAATTCATTGCCATCTAAATCTCTAAAGCAAGAGATATCATAAAACCTTTTAAAGGGCCACCATTCATTATCTTCTATAAACACATAAGGAGCAACAACTTCAGAACTAGAAATCTCAAGCATTCTCTCAATAATATTCTTATCCCAATCGACCACATCTGCATCAAACCATAATACATGAGTTATAGTTTCATCTAAAAAGGTCTCTAATAAATTATTCCTAACTCTTGCATGTTTTGCAAACTTACCCCCCTCACTAGAAACCTCATCCGAGTAAACCCCATGTACTTTATTTTTAAATGTCAGGCTTTCGAATATTTTCTTAGCATTAGCAGTCCACCGACCTAAGTTGTTATTTGGGGCAACCGGCTGCGCTACTAAAACTTTAATATCTTTTTCCATAAATTATAGAAATATTTCGATAACATCATAAAATAATGAAAGTGGAATTCAAATCTATATCCTACGCCATTACAGTTTGTGATGAAGCTGAAGAACTTAAAAGCCTTCTAGACTTTCTTCTGGATAACATAAGAAATAAAGATGAAGTTGTGGTTCAGGTAGATTCTTCAAACACAACAGAAGAAGTGAGAAAGCAAATTTTAATTTCATCTTTTAACTTCAATAAAGATACCTACATAGAGTGCCCCAGTTTTAAAACTATTGACTTTCAACTCAATAAAGACTTTGCTAAGTTTAAAAATAATTTAAAATCTAATTGCTCAAAAGATTATATCTTCCAAATAGATGCAGACGAAATACCTTCATCCTTGCTGATCCAAAACTTGCCTAGAATATTACAAAAATACCCCGAAGCAGGACTGATACATGTTCCAAGAGTTAATACAGTTACAGGTATTACAGAAGACCATATCAAGAAATGGGGGTGGACGGTAAATCACAATGATTTTATAAATTGGCCAGACTGGCAACCCCGAATATTTAAAAACAACCCTAATATTTATTACTCTTCCCCAGTTCATGAGACAATACTTGGCTACGAAGGGAACCCCATGTTTCTTCCTGACCTAGAAGGTTACGCCTTATTCCACCCCAAAACAATTGCTCGACAGGAAAAGCAAAATAATCTTTATAAAAACCTTTTGAAAAGAACAGAAGACGAATGCACTCCTACATGATTACCTACAGTGGAGATTCTGAGAGACTCCATAATTTTAAAAAAACCAAAGATATCTTTCTTCCTCATCTCCAAAAATTCGAGGCGATAGATTCCATTAACTATTACGATTATTGGAGGCGCACAGCTTTAAATGAAGGCTTATGCTCAACCTCTTACATTGAAAAAGAAACCGACTCTTACCCGGGAAAATTGGGGTGCAACCTTTCTTATATTTATTTATTTAAAGAGATTTGCTCAAAACTAGATGATTCAGAATGGGTTTTAATTATTGAAGATGATTGCGGGATAAAGCAAGAAGTTGAAGATTTCTTGCAAGCTTTAACGTACCAACTTGATAATTTAAACACAGAATACGTTAACCTATGTAGTGACCCAGCGCAAATATCTCAACAATTCACTACAGCCAATCAAATAAAAGGGGACTTATATAAAATGATTCCCCAATACTACACTACCGCGCAGTTAATAAAAGTCAGTGGAATAAAAAAGATATTAAATTCATGCCCCATAAATGAAAATATAGATTTTTGGAGAAACCGCAATATAGATCTTTTAAATTGTACCATACTCAATAATGATATTTTTTTTAATCAAGGCTCTATGAGTCGACATACCCATGAGTCATCAAAAAAAGAATCAATGGGCAGTTTAATTTGGGATTCCGCCCAAAAACCGCCTCGCCAGATTTTATTTCAAATGCACATCATGTGGTATGAATCCGAAATGATATCTGAAACTCTTGATTCACTACATACTGCTGTAAAAAAATCAGAAATACCTATCAAAGTGGTTCTTGGTTTAAATTCTCAAACTTATATAGAAAAACCAGAGGCAGGGTTACCGCAAGATATGTTTGAATCTTTTTCTTCTCACCCTATTCTTTCTGAGAAATATACAGATATATATCCAATTACAGACAAGCAAGACTTCTACAATATAGGGGACTGGAGAAGGGAAGTGTATAACCCCAACGCTATATATACCGTATGGGGAGAGAGTGACTGCTTGGTCCCATCTGATTATTTTAATATACTATCTAGTGCGGACCCTCAAATCCCCTATCCTCATTTTATAACTTTAGCTTCTAGAAAAATGTGGGACTCAACTTGGGATTTAGTAGAGCATCCTGAGATAAGAAAATACCCCCGAGGCAAGAATAGAGAAAATATCGAAGAATTATACTCAAAGGTTCCTGCACATCTTGCCTCCGAGCAACATATAACTTATAAACAATTAGAATCTTTTAATGAAAATTTCGAGCCACAAGTTAAGAAATTAAATTTCCATAAGGTAGATGGGTCTCTACTGGCAATATCTAAAAACTTCCCGACTCCCTTTATAGGTGAAGAAGTTAGGTTTTCTAGGGAGGACACCTGCTTTGAGAATTTTTGCAGAATAAAAAATATTCCCCAGTTTTTAGTAGAAACAAAAATCAAAGGCCATAACTACAAGCATCCCAAGAAAAGACTAAACACGAGTGCAGCTCGCTCAGATTCTCTTTACAAGTCCTATGAATCTGAAAGCGTTAACCAGATAAATCTTTTCTTAAGATCCTTATCCCAAAACTCTGGTAATAAAAGGTTTAAAAAAGACGATAATAACGCCCTGCAAAGCACTCCCTAATTTCCCTCTAAAAAAGTCTTGCTTTACACTTTTTTTTATGCTAAGATTGATAAATCAATCAATCTTAACAAATTATTTTTTTTTACCCCAAATGGGGTGTATAGTAACCCAGAATGGATATAAAAGTCAAAAAACGAAACGGTAGATTAGAAGACTTTCAAGTAGATAAAATTAACGCCAGCGCTCAAAGAGCTTGTAATTCATTAGCAGAAGTTTCCCCTAGTGAAATAGTCTTAGATGCACAATTGCAGCTTTTTGATAAAATAACCACAGCGGAAATAGATAAAGCTTTAATCTTATCTGCCCGAGAGAAAATCGAAAAAGAACCTTCTTATTCTTATGCTGCCGCAAGACTTCTCCTTAATTGCGTATATAAAGAAGTTTTCAAAGAGGGGGTTGACTCAGATGTATTCGACCTTCAATACAGAAAGTCTTTCGTACAAAATATCAAGAAGTTGGTAAAGCTCAATAGACTTGACTCTAGATTATTAGATTTTGATCTCAAAAAACTAAGTGAATCCCTAGATATAAATAGAGATTTAAAATTCAAATATCTCGGCATTCAGATACTAGCAGATAGATACTTTCTTAGGGAGGATCAAAAAATAATGGAAGCCCCTCAATCCTTCTGGATGAGGGTATGTATGGGTCTTGCAATAAATGAAGATAAGCCTACTGAAAGAGCTATTGAATTTTACAATCTATTAAGCAATTTTCTTTATACCCCATCAACGCCAACTATGTTTAATAGTGGTACGGTACACTCTCAGTTAAGCTCTTGCTACTTAAATACCTTTGACGATTCCATTGATGGAATATTTGATGGCGCATGGCAAGAAGCAAGAAAATCTAAATATGCAGGAGGCCTAGGTTTAGATGTTACTCCCTTCAGGTCCACCGGATCTCATATTGTAGGAACTAACGGAACCTCAAGTGGCCTTGTTCCATGGTTAAAGATTTTCAATGACTTACTAATTGCAGTAAACCAAGGAGGAAAAAGGCCGGGAGCAGGATGTGCTTACTTAGAGCCATGGCATTTAGATTTTGAAGATTTCTTAAACCTAAGAAGAAATACTGGCGATGACAGGCTTCGCTGCCATGACATGAATACTGCATCTTGGATACCTGATGAGTTCATGAGGAGAGTAAAAAATGAAGAGGATTGGTACTTCTTTGATCCATCTGAAGCAGAGTTACATGATCTATTCGGAGAAGAGTTTGATAAGGCCTATAACTCACTAATAGATCTTGCCGAGAATGGACACTTAAACAATTGGAGGAAAATTCCCGCTAAAGAACTCTGGAAGAAAATGCTTAAAGTTCTTTTTGAAACATCCCACCCTTGGAATACCTTCAAAGACCCTTGCAATATAAGGTACACAAACCAACACCAAGGAACTGTTCATAGCAGCAACTTATGCACAGAAATAACCCTCCACACTAAGGCTTCTAAATATTCAAAAGGAGAAAAAACAGAAACAGGAGAGACCGCTGTTTGTAATTTAGGCTCAGTTAACATAAAAAATCATATTAGAATTTTATATGATAAAAAGGGCAATATTAAATCTAAAGATATAGCTTGGACCGAACTCTCTAACACCATAAGAACTGCGGTAAGGATGTTAGATAACGTAATTGATATTAACTTCTACCCCACCAAAGAGTCTGAGAATTCAAATTTAAAACATAGGCCGATAGGCTTAGGGATGATGGGAGTACATGACGCACTCCATATCCTAGATATTTCTTTTGATAGTGATCGAGCCGTTGAATTTAACGATAAACTTTTTGAATTTTATAGTAAAGAAGCAATTTACGCAAGCTCTTTGCTAGCCAAAGAGAAAGGTTCTTATGAAACCTACAAAGGCTCACTTTGGCAGGGAGGAACTTTTCCCATTGACTCCTACAATAACTTAATGGTTTACAGGGGTAAACAAAAAGTACCCAAGCAATCAGCTACAGGCAAGCCGCTAACTGGCTTAGGCCAAACACTTGATGATTGGGCTAAGGTCAGGACTCATGTCGCTGAATACGGAATGAGGAATTCTAATGTCATGGCTATAGCGCCAACTGCTACCATTGGGTATATTAATGGAGTAGAGCAAAGCATAGAGCCTAACTTCTCGGTCTTATTTGTTTATGAAAATAAGTCTGGTAATTTTTACATTACTAATGAGCATTTCGTAAAAGATGCAAAAGATAGAGGAATATGGACTCCCGAGCTAGCTGCTCTCATAAAAAATGTAGATGGAGACTTATCATTGCTTAATGGAGACATTCCCGAAGATTTAAAAGAAAAATACAAAACAGCATTCGATAGAGATATGTTTAAATTAATCGAATGCAACGCAGTTAGGCAAAAATGGATTGATCAATCTGTTAGTTTTAATTTATATAATAATTCTACATCATTAAAACATCTTAATGATATATATATGGCTAGCTGGGAGGCAGGACTAAAGACCACATACTACTTAAGAAATAGAGCAGCCAGTAAAGTAGAAAAAAGTACAACAGAAGAACCTTCAGCTTGCAGCATAGAAGCAATGAAAAACGGAGAAATTTGTGAGAGTTGCCAATAATAATGTGTATATTATTATGTGGGACCTATTTTAAATACCGTTATAGGAGCCGCAATTAAGCTTGGCTCTATACTTATAGTTAATTGGCTTGAGCAAAAACGCCAAGATCAATTAATGTTAG
>MDSZ01147482.1_pt1 | contig 60157 bp, 71 predicted proteins | sample 811201 | NCBI WGS metagenome assembly MDSZ01 (sample SAMN05326647, study PRJNA326480) | marine metagenome | isolation source: seawater | place: Indian Ocean: North | collected 2010
CTGCTAATGAAGCGCAAGGGGTTTATTAAAATAAATGCAAAAAAGCCGCTCTTGGGAAAGTGAAGTAGCGCTGACTATCAAAGTCAAAAAGGCCAGCTTACGCTGGCCTTTTTATACAGAAACCACTCTATGCTAGGAACGCTTCCATTTTAATAACCAACCCACTGGCCCAGATAAGGCAAATATAACAAAAACACTCCACAGGAAGGCAGGCGGTTCTAGAGCAAAAAGCACATATACAAGCACCACCACAAAGAGCGCAATAAAGGGTACCCTACCCTTAACTCGCAAGTCCTTAAAGCTATAGTAATTAAAGTTACTTACCATCAAGATGCCTGTAGCTGCTACCAGCAAGGCAGCGGGGATAGCGTACTCCACACCACTAAAGCCGTATTCCTCACTGGCCCAAATCATCCCAGCGACAACCCCTGCCGCTGCCGGGCTAGGTAAACCAACAAAGTAACGGCTATCGACAACTTCTAGCTGCACATTAAAGCGCGCCAATCGTAATGCCGCACAAGCCACATAAATAAAAGCAGCAATCCAACCAAACTTACCCAGTGTCTGCAAACCCCAAGTAAATGCCACTAAAGCCGGCGCCACCCCAAAGGCAACCACATCGGCCAAGCTATCATATTCCGCACCAAAATCACTTTGTGAATTGGTCATACGCGCCACTCGACCATCTAGGCCATCGAGTACCATTGACACAAAGGTAGCAATAGCCGCATAGGCAAAGTCACCATTCATGGCAGCAACAATGGCGTAAAAGCCAGCAAATAAAGAGGCAGTGGTAAAGCTATTGGGCAGCAAATACACACCTTTACCAGGCCTTTTCGCTGGTAGGGCTGTATCCTGTTTGGAGTCCTTTGAGTCTAGATCGGTATTTGACTTTAAGTCGTCATTATTCATATTGCTTGTCTAACTTTAAATACGTGAGCTGGATTTTATCATAGGGACAGGTTCTTTGCTTAGTACAAAAAACGCAGCCCGAAGGCTGCGTTTATAACGAACACTTGGGTGATTAGATACTTAGTACCTTTTCACCACGGGCTATTCCAGATACACCCGAACGCACTGTTTCCAGCACATAGCTCTCGCCAATGGCGCTAATAAAGGCATCTAATTTACTTTGTTCACCAATTAACTGAACCGTATAGACGCTACTAGTCACATCCACGATCTGACCACGGAAGATATCAACCGTACGCTTAATTTCATCACGGTGCTGGCCCGCTGCTTTCAGCTTAATCAGCATCATTTCCCGTTCGATATGATCACCATCGGTCAGATCTACCAACTTAACTACTTCAATTAGCTTGTTAAGTTGCTTGGTAATCTGCTCAATAACACGATCGTTACCGGTAGTGGTTACAGTCAAGCGCGATAAAGTTGGGTCTTCGGTGGGCGCCACATTGAGCGTTTCAATGTTAAAATTACGCTGCGAAAACAAACCTACTACGCGAGACAGAGCACCAGCTTCGTTTTCCATCAGCACGGCAATTATATGTCTCATTAGGTTCTCTCCGACTTACTTAACCACATTTCACGCATAGAGCCTCTTGGCACCTGCATTGGATACACGTGCTCATCAGGGTCAACATGAATATCCAAAAATACCAATTTATCTTTTAGTGAGAAGGCCTTTTCAAGGGCTGGCATTAATTCAGACTCGTTGGTTACCGTGATGGCAACATGACCGTAGGCTTCAGTGAGCTTTTCAAAGTCTGGCAAGGATTCCATATAGGACTGGGAATGACGACTTTCGTAGTTCATATCCTGCCACTGGCGCACCATGCCCAAAGAACCATTATTCAAACATACAATCTTTACTGGTAGACCATATTGGCTACAAGTAGAAAACTCTTGCAAGTTCATCTGGAAACTACCTTCACCTGTAACACAGACAACTTCCGAGTCAGGATAATGCAACTTCACGCCCATGGCCGCTGGGAAACCAAAGCCCATGGTACCTAGGCCACCAGAGTTGATCCAACGATTGGGTTTTTCAAAGGGATAATATTGCGCAGCAAACATTTGATGCTGACCAACATCAGAACAGATATAAGCATCACCCTTGGTGACTTTATGCAGCGCTTCTATAACTTGTTGCGGCTTAAGCACACCGTTAGAGTTAGTCTCATATCGACCACCATGGCGCTTACGCCATTCATTGATTTGCTGCCACCAATCGGCCAGAGCTTCTGTGTCTGGACCAGTCTTAGCACTTTCAAAAAGACTTAACATCTCTGTCGCCACACTCTTAGTTGGGCCCACAATAGGCACATCAGCAGCGATGGTCTTGGAGATAGAAGATGGATCAATATCGACATGAATAATACGCGCTGTAGGGCAGAACTTTTCTGTCGCATTGGTTACGCGGTCATCAAAGCGCGCACCCATACTGAGTATTAAATCAGAATTATGCAAAGCCATATTGGCTTCATAGGAGCCATGCATACCTGGCCAGCCTATATAATGCTCATCAGATGCTGGGAAACCACCTAAGCCCATAATGGTGGTGGTCACCGGGAAGTTCATTTTCCGTGCTAATTCGGTCACTTCTTTACTAGCACGACCACCCACAGTACCACCGCCAACAATAATAACCGGGCGCTTAGCTGCCAGCATCATATCCATAGCTTTCTTAATTTGACCACTATGACCACGGGTGGCTGGGTTGTATGAGCGCATTTCAACGGACTTAGGATAGCTAAATTCAAACTTATCCGTAGGGGTTGTCATATCCTTTGGAATATCAACCACAACTGGCCCAGGACGACCTGAGCTAGCCACATAGAAAGCTTTTTTGATGGTTTCGGGGATATCTTTGGCATCTTTAATAGCAAAGTTATGCTTTACCACAGGGCGGGACACACCCAGAATATCAGTTTCCTGAAAAGCATCTTCACCTATCAAGTGGCTCATCACCTGACCACTGATGACCACCATAGGAATAGAATCCATATAAGCAGTCGCAATACCTGTAATAGCATTAGTCGCACCAGGACCAGAAGTCACAAACACCACACCAGGTTTCCCTGAGGCGCGTGCATAGGCATCGGCCATATGGGTTGCCGCCTGCTCATGACGTACCAATACATGCTTAACTTTTTCTTGTTGAAATAAGGCATCGTAAATATGTAATACGGAACCACCAGGATAGCCATAGATGTATTCAACACCTTCTTCCTGGAGACTACGGACTACCATCTCAGCACCAGATAGCATTTCCACTATATATTCTCCTGCCGGCAACAGCTTGCTGCGGCCATTCGCTTATGAAGTTTAAGTAATATTAGCCCAGATTCACGGACAGTGCTTGTAGCCTGCCTGTGCAACGCATGCGAATAATCCGCCCCACATGGCAGATTATTCGGGGTGATGGCACTTAAAGCAACACGCGTATTTTTTGCGCCTTTAAGCTAGGTCAGACAAGCGAATTGGTATAGCTTACCGAGTCATAATATGAGCAGGGATCGCCTGCTGCAATTATGCATCAACCAAAAAACCGAATTTTTACATGCCAAGGCTTTGATTTCAAGGCCTAAACAAGGAAAAGACAGGGCTTTATTGCCACAAAAGCCTCTGGTTTTTCAAGAACGCAGTGGTATAGTAGAAAATAACGCAATAAAACAGCTATGGGTGCTTTTTCTACAAGGTCCTAACATTCAAGCTAATTGTTACCGGCACCCACAAACACAAGAGGTATTGCCCATGTCTAGCATCGATATTCGTAACCGCGATCGCATTATTGAAGAACTGCGGATTTTTATTAGAAAAATCCTCGTCGAGCCGGAGATTATTCCCCACTCTATGGCCGTTGCAAGGGAATTAATTGATCACGAAGATGCTGATAAACTAATTGCTGAACGTATCTCTGATACCACCAATGTGAAGATTCCTGCTGAACATAGTGATGCTGATAAGCTATTTTTGGAGCTATTAAAAGAAGTGGTTAGAGATGAGCAGGCGCTTTATTAAATAATCATTAAGCAAATATATGCTTTTAGTTATAAAAGGGGGCTGATTAATCAGCCCCAAATAGTTACAAATACTTTACTAACCTTACCTAAGCAAATTTAAGCCTCCCATCAGCCGCATCTACCTTAATGGTTTGTCCCGGCAAAAATTTACCTGCTAATAATTCCTGGGCCAAAGGGTTTTCCAGATTACGTTGGATAGAGCGCTTTAATGGCCGCGCCCCATAGACGGGGTCATAACCATCTGCCACAACTAGCTCTATAGCGGCATCAGATAAATGCATATCCAACTCACGTTCGGTCAAACGGGAACGTAAACGCTGTAGTTGTAGATCAGCAATTTTGGCCACATGATTTTTACCCAGTGGATGAAATACCACTAGCTCATCAATGCGGTTGAGCATTTCTGGTCTAAAGTGAGCACCTACTATCTCTAAGACACTAGCACGCATTTGATCATATTGGTCCTCGCCTGACATGGACTGGATAATATCCGAGCCCATATTGGAGGTCATCACAATCACGGTATTGCGGAAATCGACAGTTCGGCCCTTTCCATCGGTCAAACGGCCATCTTCCAATACCTGTAGCAGAATATTAAATACATCTGGGTGTGCCTTTTCCACTTCGTCCAATAGCAATACAGCATAGGGACGGCGGCGCACGGCCTCCGTCAGATAGCCACCTTCTTCATAGCCCACATAGCCGGGAGGCGCGCCAATAAGTCGCGCTACGGAATGCTTCTCCATAAACTCCGACATATCAATACGCACCATGGCTTCTTCCGTATCAAATAAGAACCCAGCCAATGCCTTACATAGTTCGGTTTTACCCACACCTGTGGGGCCCAAAAATAGGAAGGAACCATTGGGACGATTTGGGTCTGCTAGGCCAGCGCGAGAACGACGCACAGCATTGGCTACGGCGGTAACGGCTTCTTCCTGACCAATCACCTGACCATGTAAAACCTGTTCCATTTGTAGCAGCTTTTCCCGTTCACCAGCCAACATACGACTTACCGGAATGCCCGTCCAACGAGAGACAATCTCGGCAATTTCTTCTTCGCCCACCTTACTGCGTAGCAAGGTTTTTTCTTGATCCTCAGCTTGCTGTGCTGCTTCCAACTTTTGTTCTAACTCGGGAATTTGGCCATATTGCAATTCAGACATGCGTCCCAAATCACTATTACGCCGCGCCACCTCCAGCTCCTGGCGGACCTTTTCCAGTTCTTCTTTCACTTGCTGCACACCAAATACAGAGGCCTTTTCCGCATTCCAAACCTCTAAAAGATCAGAAAACTCTTTTTCCAACTCAGCTAGTTCTGTATTTAAATCTTGCAAACGCGCAGCAGCAGCTTTATCCGTTTCTTTGGACAAGGCCTCACGTTCAATCTTCATCTGAATCATGCGCCTTTCCATCTTATCCATTAGCTCGGGTTTGGAATCCATTTCCATACGAATACGACTAGCGGCCTCATCAATTAGGTCGATGGCTTTATCAGGGAGCTGGCGATCGGTAATATACCTTTGCGATAAACGTGCGGCGGCAATAATGGCGGCATCGGTAATATCGACACCATGATGTAACTCATAACGCTCCTTAAGACCCCGTAAAATCGCAATAGCATCCTGCTCTGTGGGCTCGCCGACCAAAACTTTCTGGAAGCGACGCTCAAGAGCCGCATCTTTTTCAATATATTGGCGATATTCATCTAAGGTGGTAGCGCCTAGGCAATGTAACTCGCCCCTTGCCAAGGCCGGCTTAAGCATATTACCTGCATCCATGGCACCATCACTTTTGCCTGCACCCACCATGGTATGAATTTCATCAATAAACAGGATAATGCTGCCTTCCTGTTTGCTCAGTTCTTTAAGCACACTTTTTAGCCGTTCTTCAAATTCACCACGGTATTTGGCACCAGCAATCAAAGCTCCCATATCCAAAGCTAATACTTGCTTATGTAACAGCCCATCGGGCACTTCACCATTGATAATGCGCTGCGCCAAACCTTCTACAATAGCTGTTTTACCTACCCCTGGCTCACCAATCATAACGGGGTTATTCTTGGTTCGTCTTTGCAATACCTGTATCGCGCGGCGGATTTCATCATCGCGGCCAATGACTGGGTCTAACTTGCCCTGTTCAGCCTGCTCTGTGAGGTTTACGGTATATTTATCTAATGCTTGACGCTGGTCTTCTGCACCCTGACTCTGCACTTGTTCTCCACCCCGCATTTGCTCTATGGCATTGGTTAATTTGGCTTTTTTAACACCGGCTTTGGCTAAAATATCACCTAAACCAGATTTATCTTGGACTAAAGCAATAAGCACCAGCTCACTGGATATAAATTGGTCTCCGCCTTTGATGGCGGCTTTATCAGCGAGATTAAAAACCCGCACTAGGTTATTGCTAAAGTGCACATCACCTTGATCATTACTAACTTGGGCTTTGGCTTGTAAACTTTTTTGTAGCGCTGTTTGCAAGTTGTCCAAATTTGCCCCAGCTTGCACAAGTAGGCTGACAGCAGAACCGTTCTGTTGTTGCAATAAAGCCTGCAACATATGCTCTGGATCAATAAATTGGTGGTCCATGGACAAGGCCAAGGACTGGGCATTAGCAACTGCTTCCTGCAAGCGACTAGTTAATTTATCAAAACGCATAATATGTCTCCTGAAACGGCCTTATAAAAGTCAAAAAAACCGTTACTTTTTCTCTTTCTAAAATAGATATAAGGTTGATAGCAGGAACTTCAAGCTAATAAATCAACTTGAATATCAGATTGATAAGGTGATGTAGGTTAGTAAATAGGTCTGTCCATTTATATAGCTTTACTAAACAAATAAAAGGTAGCGCTACTTAAGCTAGCTGATATTTGCCGCATCAAAGGCAAACTATAGAAGGATTAAAGCAGGGTAATTAGACTTGCTTGACGACCACTAGCAGGATTCCGGCGATGGGAATAGTAGTCTTGTGCTTGGCTTAGGGTACAAGCCTCACCACCGTAGATGGCATTGACACCACAGGCTTGCAAGCGTAACCGTGCCAGAGCATAAATGTCGGCTAAATACTTATTAGGCTGCTCAGCCCGTGGCACAAAGCAAGTAGCGGCTTGGGCATCAGCAGACACAAAGGCTTGTCTAACATCCTCACCCACTTCAAAGGCCTGCGGTCCAATAGCAGGGCCAAACCATGCCATAACCACACTGGGATTTGGAAAATAACCTAGGGTGTTCTCTAAGACACCGGCAGCTAGACCACGCCAACCGGCATGGGCAGCGGCTACTCGGGTACCCTGACGATCGCAAAATAATACGGGTAAACAATCGGCTGTCATCACCACGCATACCTGACCTGATTGGTCACTGGTACTGGCATCAGCATCAACGATGGCCTCGCCTGTTAATGGTAATGTCACCACTTGGGTGCCATGAATTTGATTTAGCCAAGCAGGTTCTTGTGTTAACTGCAGATCAGTCCGCAATTGCTGTCGATAGTTGCTAACACGGGCATTATCGTCGGCAACATGGCGGGCAAGATTAAAGCCAGCCAAGGGTGGAGCATCAGTTTGGGACAAATCACGCTTACTAGCCACGGCTAAGACATTAGCTGGGGCTGGCCAATCTGGCACCAAATAGCGTTGCTTACTTAGGTTTGCCGTTAATAATACTGCTGTTCTTGCCACAACTTATTATCCCGTTCCAACTCAACCAGCAAAGCCTGCATATCCGTTGGCAAATCTACTTCCCACTCCATATCTTGTAAGGTATGGGGGTGAGTTAATTCCAAGCGCTTGGCATGCAAAGCCTGTCGTTTAAAATCCCGCAAGCAATCGAGAAAATCTTCATCACAGCCTTTGGGTAAGCGCATACGGCCACCATACAGTGGGTCACCCAATAATGGGTAGTTGATATGAGCCATATGCACACGAATCTGGTGGGTGCGCCCGGTTTCCAACTTTAGCCGCAGATGGGTATGGGCACGATAGCGTTTGAGAACGCGATAATGAGTAGTTGCCGGCTTACCTAAAGGGGCAACGGCCATTTTTTGGCGATTGCGTGAGTGGCGCGCCATAGGTTCATCGACTACACCACCACCAGTCAGCACACCTTGGGCAACGGCTTCATATTCACGCCCCATAGTGCGCTCTTGCAATTGTGCTACTAACTCGGTTTGCGCTGGAATTGTCTTAGCAACAACCATTAAGCCAGTGGTCTCTTTGTCTAAACGATGCACTATGCCTGCACGAGGTACTGAGTTTAGCTGTGGTGCATGATGTAATAAGGCATTGAGTAAAGTCCCATCATGATGTCCAGCAGCAGGATGCACCACCAACCCTGTTGGCTTGTTTAGCACCAATATATGTTCATCTTCAAAGACAATATCCAGATCAATGGCCTGTGGTTGCCAACGCTCTTGGCGTTCGATTTTGGTATTTACTTGAAGCAGCTCACCACCGTAGAGCTTATCGCGGGGGCGCAAAGTCTGCTGATCCACCGTAAGGTCACCATCCAATATCCAATTCTTTAGACGTGATCGTGAATAATCAGGGAACGCCAGGGCCGCAATCTGGTCTAAACGCATACCAGCCCACTGGACTTCGACAACGGCTTCAAGGGTGAGCATATCGTGCATGTAAATCAATACCTGAGATTCGCAGGGCACTGGCAGAACTAACAACAGCTAGCAAAGCAGAACGCAGCAAAGGAATAATGATGCAAATTATACCTCAGGGTGGGTCAAATACCCACCAGAGTAATTCACCTAAACCAAGCTTCTGCTAATATTAAGACTTTCATCAGTGAACAAAAAACCCCATAATTAGGCTTTTCGCCATACCTAGATACAGGCTTTATTTTATGATCCCGGCTTTAGCACATCATTTTCGCCACATCGCCATTAGTTTATTTTTACTGGTTGCACTAGGCGCATGCTCCAACCAACAGACTGCAATCGAGGTAAACCCAGTATTACCTGAGACTGAGCTCTATAAACAAGCTATGGATAAATTGGCTGCCGACAATTTTATTGCCGCCATTGATGATCTGGAAACCATAGAGGCACGTTATCCCTATGGTCGATATTCCGATCAAGTGCAGCTGGAAATGATTTACGCCTACTATCGCAGTAATCAAGCTTTGGCAGCCAAAGAGGCCGCGGCGCGGTTTATCCGCCTTAACCCTGACCATGAACATGTGGACTATGCCTACTACCTAAAAGGACTAACCTCCTTTGAGGAAAATAAAGGCGCTTTGGATAATTACTTAACTAGTGATAAAGCCAAAAAAGACCCTGGCGCTATGCGCGAATCGTTTAATGATTTTAATACCTTAGTTCAGCAATTCCCGCAAAGCCAGTATGCCGCTGATGCCAAGGCGAGAATGGTATACCTGCGCAACCTACTAGCCGAACATGAGATTCATGTGGCTAACTATTATATGTCGCGCAGTGCTTGGTTAGCGGCAGCTAATCGGGCCCAGTATGTATTGGAAAACTATCAGCTAACACCCGCCGTTAAGCCGGCTCTAGAAGTTTTGGTAGTGGCTTACACAGAACTTGGCTTAAATGATAATGCCAATAATGCCCAAAGAGTATTGGATGAGAATTTTGCGGTTGCAGAAATACTCAATGAAACGCCTGAGTCGGCACCAGAATCTTGGTTTGATAAGCTGACTTTTGGTTTATTTAACGATGCTGGGGAGCAGCAGGCTGATTAAACCCAGCTTGCTCAACTAAACTAACTTATTTGTACCAATCACAATAAAGCGTTACTGGGCCTTGACGCTTATGTTCAGTCTTTTCATAACGGCTAATTAATTTAGCGGCGATCTCTGGGGCAATGGGTCGACCTTCCAGAAAATCATCAATGAGATCATAACTAATACCCAAAGATACTTCGTCAGGGAGCTGAGGATTATGGTCTTCCAGATCAGCTGTGGGGGTTTTAGTAACCAAACGTTCTGGCGCACCCAAAGCGCTGGCAAGAGCGCGCACTTGGCGCTTATTAAGGCCAAACAGTGGGGCCAAATCACAGGCGCCGTCGCCAAATTTAGTATAAAAACCCGTAATGGCTTCGGCACTATGGTCAGTCCCTAACACTAAACCATCGGTTAAATTGGCTATATAAAACTGTGACATCATACGGGCGCGAGCTTTGTTATTGCCACGTGAGAAGTCAATCTTAAAGTTGGAAAAGGTCTGCTCCTCCATAAAGTCTTTGCAGGCTTGATCCATACCTTCCACAATAGGAGCAACATTTACCGTTAATAAATGGTTGGGTTGGATAAAGCTAACCGCCAGCTGGGCATCAGCTTCGTCTGCCTGCACTTTGTGAGGCAAGCGCATGGCAAAAAATTCATAATCAGTCACACCCTGTTCAGCATTTAGTTCGTCACAGGCTAATTGTCCTAATTTTCCCGTCGTAGTGGAATCAATCCCACCAGATAGGCCTAGTACCAGCTTGGTTAAGCCAGTATAGGTTAAGTAGCTTTTAATAAAGTTAATTCGACGTCTAATTTCCCTATCAACATCAATTACAGGTTGCGTTTGCAGTGTCGCCACAATAGTGGCCTGAGCAGCAGAAATCGTCATACAACACCTTAAGCAAATTAATCATAGGAGAGCTGTATATTCTACCTTATTTTTAGTCCAGAAATTAACTTGACCCAATGGTTTTTACATAATCTAACATTTTCACAAGCAGTTATGATGAATGTGTCCAGATTGACTTACACCATAGATACCAATCTCAGAATGCAAAACTAACCTCCAGCATTGGCTATCACCTTGCATGGGGCCCGGCACCCGCACTTGAGCGGTAACTTGATAGGCGTCTGTTAAGTTAGTTAATTGGTATTGATAGGCGTGGTCTACTGCAGGTTGGCCCAGTGCAACTAGACCCGAGACAAATTTGCCCTGTTGCTGTTTATAAGCAGCTTGGGCCAAAGCCATCTGCTGTAGTTGCAACCAAGCCAACTGTCGCTGGACTTGATATTGCTGAAACTGCCACTGCGGTAATGCCAAACTGACTAGTAAAGCTATAATGGCTAATACCATTAACAGCTCCAGCAAACTAAAACCATCAATATTTTTAGAGGTTGTTATGAGTAGATTCTGCATCTGATAAGCCTCCTTTGGATAGTAAAGGATTAGCTGCCAAGTACACCTGTAACGCCTGTTGTGATTCGGTTTGTAAATTTATTTGTAGCTTAGTCTGCTGTATCAGACTAACTAGAGGCCAGGTCAGCACCAATACCATTATCAAGTTTAGTAATAATACCCAACCGTCTTGTTTATAGGTGACTATAGGCATTATGGCATTCACTCCATGCCTAAGCTAATGGACTTATTACAGGGCAAACTAAGTATAACTTCCGTAGGCTGCCAGAGCTTTTTTTGCCAATTACTTTTATCCACATACCAACCAACAGGCAGACTGTATTCGGGAGCTTGTCCTTGGATGCCAACCGCAAATTTTAAGCGTAACATCACAGTCTGCTGGCCTTGGCTATGGTCAACTTGAGCCAGCCATTGCCTAACAACACAGTCATCATCTGCACTTACACCATAGGTCACTTCTATGGCCGAAATAGAGTCAATAAAAGTGGTATAGCGACCACCTAGTCGACGCTTTTGTAATTGCTGTTGCGACGTTTGCAAACGCATATCATATATCTGACAAGAACCAGACTGCTTAAGATGCCAGCGCCATTGACTCTTGTCCCCCTTTAAAACTCCTGTCTGACATACCTGATCGCCTAGGTTAGCAATTGTCTTAACCACAGCCTGACGCGTAACTACCATCTGACTAAGTAACTGCCACCAACTTGCGCGTTGTATTAATGCCTGCAATAACTGACTAGCTGCCAGTAATATAGCACTGGCTAGAGCTAAACTTAGCAACACTTCCAGCAAACTAAAGCCAGATTGGAAAGTTTTTTTTGCCCTACTGACAGCCCTCATAAAGGCCAATCTATAGTTAGGCAATGCCTACTTTCACAGTTACTTGGTATCAGTGCCCCACCCTGCCAACTGATCTGTATTTGCAAGCGCCCACCAGAGATACAAGTACCCTGGCAGGTAAGTGAGCATTTACCTGCAGGTAGATATTTAGCTATATACCCTGCCCAATAAGCCCACCAAGTCTTGAGCATTTGTTGCTGATCACATACTTGCCCACGCCAACATTGCTGGGGTTTGTGTGTTGGTGAAGATTGAGCTTGCAACCAGGCAATATGCTCCCCATAGAGGGGCAATACGGCTACCATTTGTTCAATAATCAACTGGGCTTGTTGTTGCTGATAACCGTATTGCACTCTATGCCCAACAGCTAGGTAGCTAGTCATAATGCCACCCATACCAAGAGCCAAAATAGCCATAGCCATATTGACCTCCAACAGACTAAAGCCCTGCACCTTAGCCCTTACCATGACAAACCTCAGTACGGCGACGCAAGTTACCTGAGCTCGATAAGACAATAGCCTGTCCAGCGGACAAATCTTGCCAACATAAAGTCCAAGTGCCCGGCTGACCACTCGTTCCCCAAGGGGTAAAACGCGCAAAGTTACCCCGATTAAAGGTAATCTTGACCGCTTTATGTAGGGTTTGCCGATGCAAAACACGTTCGTTATCTTGCCATAAACCATCTTTATTTTTATCGACAAAGGAAATCAATTGCTTAGGTGAAGCATCACTGGGATGGCAGTTTTCTGCGCCCGACCAGCCACAAACAGTAACCCAGTGTTTATTGATTTGGGCACTGGCTCGAGCTTGGGTTAATTGCAATAACCAAGCTTGTTGTTGCTGTTCTAATTGTGCCTGCGCCAAGGCTTGAGACCAGTTAGGCATTAATAGACTGCCTACTAGCAGAAATATAGCCAATACGGCTAGCAATTCCACCAGAGTCCAGCCCTGAGAGGATGGTAAGGAATTAAGCGAAGGCCTTTTAGGCACGCACACATAAGAAAAGGCAAAGGATATAGAAAACAGCATGGCAAACTCCCTTTCGCTAATGCTGTGAATCAATATAAAGAGTATAGAATAATCTTTCTAAACTGCATGCAAGCTAGTTTATAGGCCTGCATTAATAGAAATGGCAGTGGCTTAATATCAATCTTTATGCCGACGCTGATCAATAGGCCAATCAGCATAATCTACGGCATCAATACCACCAGTATGGGCTTGCCCACCCCAATTGTTAATAAAGGTTTTTTGGGGATCATAAATCGCGGTTTGCTTCGCAATATCAAAGTGCCGCTGACCGCGAGGGTCTGCGCCAACACCTGCAAGATATTGCCAATTACCCCAGTTGGATCCAACGTCATAATCAACTAGCTGTTGCTCAAAATAAGCCGCGCCATAGCGCCAATCTACACTTAGTTCATTGACCAAACAGCTGGCCACTATCTGCCGCCCACGATTAGATATATAGCCAGTGGCATTAAGCTGTTTCATACAGGCATTAACTAGTGGATAGGGCGTATTACCTTGGCACCAGCGTTGAAAACGCTCTGGGTAAAAACTGGTGAGGATTTTTTGTGACTTAGCGCCATCTTTATTAAATAACTTGACGCCATAGGCATGGGCAAACCACTGGAAATACTCGCGCCACAACAATTCAAAATAAATCCAATAGGTTGAATCATTGGCCTCGACGTTAGCTTCATAATCATTTAATGCCTGCAGAATCTGTCTAACTGAAATACTGCCATCAGCTAGCCAAGGGGAAAATTTAGTTGAATACTCCCAACCCTCGAGTGCATTTCGAACTTCTTTGTATGTACTAGGCATGCGTGAGCCAAAGTACTGCGCCAAATGCTTTTCGGCATGGCTGGCGCCGCCCCTAAACATAGAACTTGTTTCACTTACCTCAACGGGAGGCAAATTGGGGCGTGGCCAACGCGCACTCCAAGGGGGTGGTGGCAAAGATTTTGCTGTCACCAAGCGTGTATCAATATCTAGTGGCTCTACTCGTCTTCTAAATTTTGAGAAGCTACCGGGCAAATCCTCGAGGCCAAAAGGTAATGATGACTCGGCAAACATAGTATGGGTAGCGTCTTCTTCAAAGTGCAGCATTTGATAGCGTTGTTGCAGTAGCTGCCAATGTTTATTTTCATAAAAGCCAGCATTTTGGCTGCGAAAAATAGCATCAACCTTATATTGGGCGATTAAAGCTCCTAGGCCATCTAAGGGTGCATCAAAAACAATCAGTAGTTTTTGTCCTAGAGCATTAAGGGACTTTTCAAGATCAACCAATGATGCGTATAAAAACGACCATCGATATTGGCCCATGGTCTTTTGACCATAGCGATTGGGGGTAAACCAAGCTGGATCAACTAGATATACACACAACAGCTGTTGGGTTTGCTTAGCAGCCTGTAATAAGGCGCGATTGTCTTCGATGCGCAGGTCATTAGTGAACCAGTAGAGGCCAGTATGAAAGCCTGTTGGCTTATGGTTACTTTGATCAAGCATTCTTAACTATACTCTTTTGGCTATAGTCACGGCTAAAGCCGAACCACAACCAACTACTGCACACCATAATTTAGCTAGGGGGCCATTGGGCATCAGCCTGCCCTCGGCATCATCACGATGATGCTGCTCTTCTGCTTGCAACTGTTCAAGGATTGGGAGCAAAGCTTGCTCTTGTTGACTGCCCTGGGTCTGGAGATAATTAATTTGCTGGGCGTAGTGTTTAACCACAAAGGTTTCTACAGCAGCAATGGTAATAAATAGGACTTTCTTACCCATTAAGGCCGATAAGGCGCCAAGTAAAAATCCAGACAACTTCCATAAAGCAATAAGTTTGCTATGTTGGTTAGTTGGCAGCCACTGATCGAAGAAATATAAATGTTGGATTTCAGTGGCTAAGTGATTATGAGCAAAGTTTCTTACGCGAGCATCCCGCGTCACCGCAAGCACGCCTTTATAAATATACACAGCACCCATTTCACCAGCATGGTCTGAACGCAGCTCACGCAGCATAAATCGCGAAAACGATTGCTTAGCGAAGCTGGGGGCAACGATATCACCAAAAGACTGCATCAGTAATGAAACCTGTTTAATAGAATTATACTAAAGCGCTATTTACGTCTAATTAGATTGATTATTAATCGAACCAATTAAGTTAAACGCTTGAGAGTTAAACAGGTCATTACCAAAAAGACTATCAAATTTTCAAAAATTTACTCTTTGGCTTCTGCTTCATGTTTATCCAAAAATTTTTCTTTAGGAAATGATAGGTGAAGGCGATTATGACTTTTATCTAGGCGGCGGCGGAGTCCATCCCAAACTTAACATTTGATATTGTTCAATAAGTTGCAAAAAAAGTCCAAGATAAATATTTCTAGCATTTTTATTATTACCCCACTTGTTTGATTAAGATATAAAATATAATCCTTGATAATATATAAATAAAAATTTAATATCAATATTATCATATTAATTATCATATTTATCTATTATATCTTTCTATAAAATCCATAATTAGTAATAGTTGTATACTGAAATCCCTACTTTTAATGCTTATTCAAGCATCACCAAAAGGTACGGCAGCTATTTGAAACTTATCTTCATATAATATTTTGCCTGGCCTATCTGTAACCAGTTGCTTGATTGGGTAGTCATGGGCTTCTAGTATTTGCCCATACTGCCTCATTTTCTCGATATGCTTTTTTGCTGGATTTATAAAACAAACCAATTACATTGCTTTTTATAACCCATTTAAGACGACAAAGGTGCCAAGAGTAGTGAGCGCTTTTCTGCTTTAAAGTCACTAAAAGGGCCATTAATTTGGTTGAGGAAGGTGTTAAGGCAACACTTTAGGCTAACTTTGCTAATCTGTTAGCTCTCTGCAATAGCAATAATTTCCACTTCAAACTGTAAGGTCATGCCTGCCAAAGGGTGGTTAAAATCGACTATAACATCATCACCTTCAAGGCTTTTTACTACCCCTGGTAACTCACCATTGGCGGCATCGGCAAAGCTAAATACCAGACCTGGTTCTAACACCACATCGGCGCCAAATTGATGCCGTTTAACGGTTTGTAGGTTACTGTCATTACGTTGGCCAAAGGCCTTTTCGGGAGGCATGGTAAAGGTTTTTCTATCACCTACTTTTAAGCCTATTAGACAAGCTTCAAAGTCAGGTAATAAATTGCCATCACCAATATTTAACTTGGCGGGTTGCTTGCCAAAAGTGGAATCAATTTCGTTGCCATTATCGGTACGCAAAGCAAAATGTAAGGTAACTTGTGAAGCATTGGTAATCATAGGAATTATCACTTTAAGGTTGTTCTGCTCTATTGAGCCACATATCCAGTAACAGAGCCGCGGCACCTAAGCAGATTAAGGTATCAGCCAGATTAAACGCAGGAAAATAATAGGGATGCCAATAGAACAAAAGATAGTCCACAACATAACCATTGACTATGCGTTCAGTAAGATTACCGAGGGCACCAGACAATAGGGCAATCAACCCATAGGCTAAAATCTTTTGGCTTATGGGCGTACGGCGCAGCCAGTGGATTAACCAACCAGCTACTAGTATACCAATAAGGCTAAAAAACCAACGTTGCCAGCCACCCTGATCAGCCAAAAAACTAAATGCTGCACCGCGATTATGCAATAGGGTCAAATCAAAGATGGGCATCAGGTTTATGCGCTCAGCATAGGCCAATTGGCTACTCACCCAAAACTTAAGCAGCAAATCGGTGCCCCAAAGTATAGGCACCCACAACCATAGGCGTTGCCAAGCCGTGGGACCTACTACAATATTATTAGGCAAATTGACGCGCCTCACCTGCGCCGTCGACATTGTCTACACAACGACCACATAAGTCTGGATGATCTGCATGCTGACCTACATCTTCACGATGATGCCAGCAGCGTTCACACTTAGTATGGTTGGACGCTGCAATAGACACTTTTAAGCCTGCCAAATCTGTAGCTTCACCGGCATTACTTACCTGCAGATCAGCGCGCGAAGTAAGCAAGACAAAACGTAACTCATCACCTAGCTGTGACAATAGTGCAAACAGCTTATCGTCTGTATGCAAGGTCACTTCAGCCGTCAACGAGCTACCAATCACACCTTCGTTACGCTTGCTTTCCAGAGCCTTATTGACCGCCTGTTTAACGGTCATCATTTGCTCCCAGAATTCAGCACCAAGTTTAGTTTCTGTTGGTGTTGGGAAGTTATACCAAGTTTCCAATTGTACGGAAGCAGCCCGCTCACCAGGAATAAAGTCCCAAATTTCGTCGGCAGTAAAACTTAAAATAGGCGCTACCCAACGGGCGATGGCCTCAATTAAGTGATACATGGCCGTTTGGCAGGAACGTCTTGGCAAGCCATCAGCCGCACAGGTATATTGACGGTCTTTGATAATATCCAGATAAAAACCGCCCAAATCTTGGGAACAGAAATGGGTTAGTTGCTGATACACAGAATGGAAATTATAGGCATGATAACCATCTTCTATATCTTTCTGTACCTGTGCTGCACGCTCTAGTACCCACTGATCTAAAGCCAGCATATCTTCCACTGGCACTAAATCCGTGGCGGGATCAAAGCCATTTAAGTTACTTAACAGGAAGCGCGCCGTATTACGAATACGACGATAAGCATCGGCGGTACGCTTAAGAATTTCATCAGATACCGCCATTTCCGCACTAAAGTCCGTGGCCGCGACCCAGAGGCGAATAATATCAGCACCCAAGGTATTACATACCTTTTGAGGTGACATCACATTGCCTAAGGATTTAGACATCTTGCGGCCATCCCCATCCACAGTAAAGCCATGGGTTAATACGCCTTTATATGGCGCCACACCATGCATAGCAATGGAGGTTTTTAGGGAAGACTGGAACCAGCCTCGGTGCTGATCCGAACCTTCAAGATAGAGATCCGCTGGGAAGCGCAGTTCTGGACGTTGGGCTAACACGGCATAGTGGGTTGAGCCAGAATCAAACCAGACATCCATGGTGTCTGTAACTTTTACATAATCATCGGCTTCGGCGCCCAGTAGTTCACTGGCTTCTAAGGCAAACCAAGCATCAATGCCCTGTTCTTCTACCCGCTTGGCTACTGATTCAAATAGCTCATCTGTGCGTGGGTGCAATTCTTGGGTTTCACGATGAATAAATAAGGTAATCGGCACACCCCAAGTACGCTGGCGTGATACACACCAATCGGGGCTAGCAGATAACATACCGGCAATACGGGCTTCGCCCCATTCTGGGTGCCAGCTTACCCCCTTTACGGCCTCTAGTGCCTGCTCCAATAAGCCATTTTCTGACATGGAGATAAACCACTGTGGCGTAGCACGATAGATAAGCGGGGTTTTGGTACGCCAGCAATGAGCGTAGCTATGAGTAATCTGTTTGGCGTGCAGTAATGCGCCATTGGTTTGCAGGCGCTCAATAATAGGCCCATCAACCTTATATACATGCTGGCCAGCAAATTCATCGGCACCTGAAGTAAAGACACCATGATCATCGACCAAATTTAAGGTACCAATGCCGTAGGCGCGGCCAACATTAAAGTCATCGACACCATGGTCAGGCGCCGTATGCACACAGCCAGTACCGGCATCAGTGGTCACATGGTCGCCCAAAATAACAGGCACCTGACGACTGGCAATAAAGGGGTGTTGTAAGGCAAGATTTTCTAGGGCTTGGCCTTTGACCTTAGCTACCACACTAAAGTCTTCCATACCATAACGCTGCATGGCTTCCTCATGCAACGCCTCAGCCATAATTATTTGTTCTTGCCCAGTATTGACTACCACATAGTCAAGCTCTGGGTGCACACTGACGGCTTGGCTAGATGGCAAGGTCCAAGGGGTTGTGGTCCAAATAGCGATGGCGGTGGGTAAATCCACAGGACAGCCTAAAGCAGCTTGCCAAGCGTCCCCATCGACAATGCTATAGCGCACATCAATGGCCATCGATTTTTTATCTTGGTACTCCACTTCTGCTTCCGCCAAGGCTGAAGCACCGACAACGCTCCAATAGACTGGCTTATAGCCCTTAACAAGATGTCCATTAGCAACAATTTTGCCCAAGGAGCGAATGATATTGGCCTCAGTTTCAAAGCGCATGGTTAAGTAAGGGTTATCCCAGTCACCAATAATACCCAAACGCACAAAATCAGCCATCTGACCTTGTACCTGCTTACTGGCATACTTGCGACATTCAGCACGAAAGTCACTGTAACTTACTTTGCTACCCGCTTTACCTATCTTTTGCTCAACCTTATGTTCAATAGGTAAACCATGACAATCCCAACCGGGTACATAAGGTGCGTCATAACCACTTAGGGTTTTGGATTTAACAATAATATCCTTTAGTACCTTATTAACGGCGTGACCAATATGAATATCACCATTGGCGTAGGGAGGGCCATCATGCAAAATAAACTGCTCACGACCCTGACCAACTGCACGTAGCTGCTTGTATAAATCCATTTCTTGCCAACGCTTTAACATGGCTGGTTCACGCTGAGCTAAATTGCCGCGCATCGGGAACTCAGTGTGGGGCAAATTCAGGGTTGCTTTATGGTCACTCATGGGCCTTCACTATTTTCTATTAACTAATGTTCAGTCGCCGCGAAATACGCTTTCGCCGCCGCAATATCTTGTTTGATTTGCTGCTGTAATGCAGCTAAATCAGCAAACTTTTGTTCTGCCCGAATAAAGTGGCAAAACTCTACCTGCAATTGTTGGCCATAGAGATCAGCCTGCAGGTCAAATATATGGACTTCCAACTGTGGCTTAAATCCCGACAAGGTTGGGCGATAGCCAATATTAGCCACCCCTGTATACACCCTATCCGGTAAGCCTAGTATTCGGGTAGCATAAACACCTTGTAAAGCCGGTTGTTTATTCTGCAACCGAATATTAGCCGTTGGCACACCAATAGTGCGCCCAAGCTGCTGACCTTTTGCCACCTTACCAGTAATATCAAAAGGCCTACCGAGAAGCTCTGCCGCCTTAGCCAAATCATGGCTTTGCAGAGCTTGGCGAATTGCCGTACTGGATACTCTTTCCCCAGCATAACAACAACTGGGGGTGCTTTCCACGCTAAACCCATAGGTCGCACCTGCTTGCTGCAGCAAAGCAAAGTCGCCTTGGCGTTGGCGACCAAAACGGAAGTCATCGCCGACCACAAAATGCGCCACACCCAAGCCATCCACCAGTAGCTGCTGAATAAACTCCATGGCGGTTAAATTCTGTAACCGCGCGTTAAAGGGTAAGCATACTACTCGGTCAATACCAAGCTCACGCAACAAACGAATTTTTTCCCGAAAACGGGTAATGCGTCTAGGTGCTTTGTCTGGAGCAACAAACTCTAAAGGCTGAGGCTCAAATAGAATGACAATGCTAGGCAACTGGCGTTGTTGTGCCTGTTCCCTTACCAAAGACAATACTTGTTGATGGCCCAAATGCACACCGTCAAAATTACCAATAGTAGCTACACAGCCACGATGGTAATCTCGCAAGTTATAAAGGCCACGAATTATTTCCATGATGGCTGGGCACTCAGCAAATTATTAATTCAAATAACGGTTGTCAACAAAGCTCGCCATTATATACTTAAAGCCCCACAGGACGCGACCTACAGACATGAAAAATAGAATAAATTATTTGTCTACAGGGCCCTGTAAATGATGTTTTCGCACACCACAAAGCAATAACACCAAGAGATAACAAACTAAACCACCCAGCACCAGCAAGCCTAGGTGCTCAATACGTTGCCACATAGACCACTCAAGCCAGTTTGAAACTGAGCCCCGTAGCCATAATAAGAGCCCTAATAGGCAGCCATTGGCAACCCCTAAACGTAACCACCAAATACCCCAACCTGCTGTTGCTAGCCAAATGCCCTGACGCTTTAATCCCCAACCCAATAAGCCGGCATTTAGAAAGGCCGATAAGGTCGTGGCCATGGCCAAACCCACATGTTTAAAGTGCCAAATTAGTGCCAAATTAAATACCATATTGGCGGCCATAGCCCAGATGCCATAACGCACAGGTGTTTTCATATCTTGGCGGGCAAAGTAGCCCGGCGCAAACACTTTAATCAGCATAAAGGCTAACAGCCCAAGGGCATAGGCTCTTAAACTGGCTGCACTCAGCAAAATATCCCGATCTTGCATAGCGCCATAATGAAATAGTGTAGCTAATAGTGGTTCTGCCAATACCCATAGGGCCAAGGCCGCTGGCACACCAATCAGTAGGATCATTCTTACTGCCCAATCTAGAGTGGCAGTAAACGCTTGCGTGTCTTGGGCGGCATGCTGACGTGATAGGCCGGGTAAAATTACCGTAGCAATGGCAATACCAAACACACCTAAAGGTAATTCCATCAAGCGATCAGAATAATATAGCCAAGATACACTGCCTGGCTGCAATAGGGATGCTAATAAGGTATCCAACAAGAGATTTATCTGCGCCACCGATACCCCAAATAGAGCGGGCAGCATAAGTTTCATAACTTGTTTAACGCGACTATCAGCAAAGCCAATTTGCGGCCTAACCAATAAGCCCAAACGGCCTACAAAGGGCAGCTGTAACAATAGTTGCAGGCCACCTGCTACTAATACACCCCAAGCCAAAGCGGTAATGGGCATAGCTAACTTTGGCGCTAGCCACCAAGCCGCCCCAATAAGACTGAGATTAAGCAATACAGGGGTTAATGCAGGAATGGCAAACTGCCGAGCATGATTTAATAAACTGCCAAAAAACCCCGTCATGGAAATCAGCAGTAAATAAGGAAAGGTCAGGCGCAACATATCGGCAGTGAGGGCCATTTTTTCTGGTTGCTTAGCAAAACCCGGGGCAAACACCCAAACTAACAATGGCGCTGCTAACACAGCGACTATGGTGAGTATGGATAAAATCAACAACAAGCTACCCGATACCTTAGCAACCATATTGCGCAAAGCCTGGCGGTCTTGCTCCGCACTGACTTCTGCTAGCACTGGCACAAAAGCCTGATTAAAGGCGCCTTCGGCAAATAAACGCCGCAGAAAGTTGGGTATTTTAAAGGCCACAAAAAACGCGTCAGCGGCGTTACTAGCCCCAAATACACTGGCAATAACAATATCCCGCACCAGCCCCAAAACACGGGACAACATAGTCATTGTCGCCACCACTAAACTGGAACGTACAAAGGAGTTCGATGCTCTGGTATCTGTTAAAGAAGTGTGTGAATCTGACATGCAATGGCCAAACGGCAGTTATTTAGGTTCGTTGAAGGTCATATTACCTTATTTTTGCAAAATAGCAGCCAAAAACCGTATATTTTTACTAATCAACATTGACAAAAGGTCGACGAAAAGGAATAATTCCGCACCTCTTTAAGGCATGCCTTAAAACGTAATTTATTAATTGAAAGATATAGGAGCCAGATCGTGGCAAATTCCGCTGGATCAAAGAAACGCGCTCGCCAAGCTGAAAAACGTCGCAGTCATAATGCAAGTCTGCGTTCCATGGCGCGCACCTACCTGAAAAAAGTTGTCGCTGCGATCGAAGCTGGTGATAAAGAAGCCGCTCAAGCCGCTTATGCTACTGCCGTTTCCATTATGGATAAGAGTGTTAGCAAAGGTATTTTCACCAAAAATAAAGCCGCTCGTCATAAGAGTCGCTTAAACGCAAAAATTAAAGCCCTGTAATTCTTACAGTGCTAAAAAAACCGGCTAAGGCCGGTTTTTTTGTGTCTGTGCATTTATCATGCAAGCACTAGCTGGCAGGCTCCTCAATAGCTTCATTGCCAGCAGGGATTTTCGACCAAAAAGCTGCCACCAAGGGGTTGTTCAAACTCTTTTGTTGCACAAAGATACCGACATTGTATGGCTCTAACTCTGGTTGCAAAGGCAAAATACGTACCCTATCCACAACTGGACTATTGTCCAAAACAATTTTCGGCACTACCCCTACGCCTAACCCCAAACTGACCATAGTAACTATAGCCTCATTACCAGCCACCTGCGCATAAACTTGGGGCACAGTGGCAAATTGGCGAAACCAATTATCTATGCGTTTTCGAGACAAGCCTGCCTCTGGCAAAATCATAGGCACCTGTGACCAGCTTTTAGCAAAATCTTCTCTAGCAGATTCCGACTCCACTTGCAGGGGTAAGGCAGTTAAGTCGTGATCATCAATGGGCGCAATAAATACCAGTGGCGATATGGTAATTGGTTTAAAGGCCAAGCCACGGGGTAAAATACCCGGATGAGCAGCGATGGACATATCTTCCTCACCTGCCTGCACTCGCTCAATGGCATAGCCAGGATCACCCGTATGCAGTTTGATTTCGATTTCTGGGAACGCAACTCGCAACTCATTAAATAAATCAAATAATAGGCTATATACGGCTGTCACCGAACAATAAAGGCTTACCTCACCATGTAGGTGGTCGCCCACTTCACTTAATTGGTTGCGCACCATGCGCCATTGGCCAATAGCCTCTCTGGCATACTGCATAAACAGCTGACCTTCATGGGTCAATTGCACAGAGCGATTATCCCGTACAAATAGATCTACCCCCAGATCCTCTTCTAGCTGGCGAATCTGTCTCGATAAAGTAGAAAGGCTTATATGTGAGACGGCACTGGCGCGACCAAAATGCAGGTTCTCGGCTAAAGCTAAAAAGTATTTAAGACTGCGAATATCCATAAACAAATAATACCATAACAACCACTAGTGTTGCATATAATGAAACACTACATTGCATTTATATCAATTTACGGGATATTAGGGAAAGCGTTAAAATAGCCGGGAAAATACGTATTCTGCGTGCTATCTATTTACTAACTTAATTAGAAGAGATGTGTCAGTTATGTCTAACAACTACTTCAACACTTTACCTTTGCGTGAGCAGTTGGCGCAACTAGCCAAGTGCCGCTTTATGAATATGGATGAATTTGCCGATGGCGTTAACGCCCTAAAAGGCAAAAAAATGGTCGTTATCGGCTGTGGTGCCCAAGGCCTAAACCAAGGTCTTAACTTACGCGACTCAGGCCTAGACGTCTCTTATGCTCTGCGTGCCGAAGCCATTGCTGAAAAGCGTCAGTCTTGGAAAAATGCCACTGAAAATGGCTTTACTGTGGGTACTTATGAAGACCTAATCCCTACTGCTGACGTGGTACTAAACTTAACTCCTGACAAGCAACATACTGCCGTTGTTAATGCCGTTATGCCAATGATGAAAGAAGGCGCCTGCCTATCTTATTCCCATGGCTTTAATATCGTTGAAGAAGGTATGCAAGTGCGTGATGACCTTACGGTTATTATGGTAGCACCAAAATGCCCAGGTTCAGAAGTACGTGCTGAATATGTACGTGGTTTTGGTGTACCTACTTTGATCGCTGTGCATGAAGATAATGACCCTCAAGGTGAAGGCTTGGCTCTAGCTAAGGCCTATGCTGTTGGTACGGGTGGTCACAAAGCAGGCGTGTTGATGTCTTCCTTTATTGCCGAAGTAAAATCTGACCTAATGGGCGAGCAAACGATTCTTTGCGGTATGTTACAAACTGGTTCCCTATTGTGCTTTGACAAGATGGTCGCTGAAGGCGTTGACGCTGGTTATGCTTCCAAGCTGATTCAATACGGCTGGGAAACTATCACCGAAGCCCTCAAGTATGGTGGTGTTACCAATATGCTAGACCGCCTATCTAACCCTGCCAAGATCAAAGCGTTTGATCTATCAGAAGAACTAAAAGTCATTATGCGTCCGCTGTACAACAAGCATCAGGATGACATTATGAATGGCACTTTCTCCCGCGTAATGATGGAAGACTGGGCGAATGATGACAAAAACCTACTAGGTTGGCGTGCAGAAACAGCTGAGACAGCCTTTGAAAAGACCCCAGCCGGGGATATGGATATTGCTGAGCAAGAATACTTTGATAACGGTATCTTGATGGTGGCCATGGTTAAAGCTGGTGTTGAACTAGCCTTTGAAACTATGACTGCTGCGGGCATCATTGATGAGTCGGCTTACTACGAGTCGCTCCATGAAACCCCACTAATCGCCAATACCATTGCCCGTAAGAAGCTATATGAAATGAATGCCACCATTTCTGATACTGCTGAGTATGGTTGTTACCTATATAACCACGCTTGCTTACCTTTGCTTGGCGACTTTATGAAAGATATCAAAACCGATGTAATTGGTCGTGGTTTAGACCTTGACGATACGGGTGTTGATAATGCGCGCTTGATCGAAGTTAATGCTGCCTTGCGTGCGCATCCAGTTGAAGCCATTGGTACTACCTTGCGTGGTCATATGGCTGATATGAAGAAGATTGTTTAATCATTATTAAGCAGAGAAAAGCCAGGCTTAGCCTGGCTTTTTTGTTTTTCTAACCAATACTTGGGTAAGCTATAACTAGCTTTACAACTTTATGTGACCAACTATGGCAATTATTCTTGATAATCTAAGCGTTGATTTTGATGAGCACTTCCAGTTACAACATCTAAACTGGGAAGTTCAGAGTGGCCAACACTGGGTTATTAGTGGTGGTAATGGTGCTGGCAAGTCGGCTTTAATAGCTGCCTTAACCGGTACCGGTAATGTCATATCGGGTCAGCTACAAGGCCTACCCGAACGAATCGGTGTGGTCTCTTTTGCTGCGCAAGAAGCATTAATAAATCAGGAACGTCAAAAAGATGATGCTGATATTTTAGATGTTATCAGCATTGGCACACCCGTACGCAATATTATTTTTGACGACTGCTTGGATTCCCAAACAGCCCAGAAGATTATTACCAAGTTTGCTTTAGACTATCTGCTGGATCGTGCTTTTCGCAAGCTATCTACGGGTGAGTCGCGGAAAGTTATGCTAGTTCGTGCCTTATCCTGCAAACCGCAATTACTATTGTTGGACGAGCCCTTTGAGGGCTTAGATATCGATACCTTTGCCCTGCTGCAAGACTATTTGCAGGAGCTTGCCCTGCAGGTACCCATGATAATGGTGCTCAACCGTTTTGATGAAATACCGGCGTTTATCACCCATATTGCTTATATGGAACAGGGGCAACTGCTACACCAGATAGATAAGCAAGATACAGAAGCCTATAACAACCTTTATCAGCTACTGCATTTAAAAACCACAGAGCTATCAGTACCCGCCTGTGATCCTCTTTCGAGCATACCCAAACTGGATCCATCGCAGCCCTTGGTAAGGCTTACGGATCTGACCATAAAGTATGATGAATTTTTACTAATCGATAAATTAAACTGGACCATTGAACCTAATCAGCATTGGCAATTAAGCGGCCCCAATGGCGCTGGCAAAACGGCAGTGCTTTCCATTATTACTGGTGATCATCCCCAGTGCTATAACAACGATATTTTGGTATTTGGTTTTCAGCGTGGTCAAGGTGAGAGTATCTGGCAAATCAAACAATTTATTGGCTATGTATCCACTGCCCTGCAATGGGAATACCGCGTTCAGATCAGCTTACGTAATGTTATTATCTCGGGCTTTTACGATAGTATTGGACTGTATAGCAAGGCGTCTGATCGACAAAAGAGTATCGCTGATCAATGGCTAGCTTTGCTTGGTATGAGTGATCGAGCTGATCAACCATTTCAGAAACTATCCTATGGTGATCAACGCTTGCTATTGATTGCTCGAGCAATGGTAAAACACCCACCTTTGCTAATCTTGGATGAGCCCTGCTTGGGCCTAGACGATATTAACCGCCAGTTGGTATTGGCGTTAATTGAAAAAATTTGTGCGGGCAGTGAAACGGCTGTTATCTATGTTAATCACCATCCGCAAGACAAGATCGCTGGCATAGAAAACTACCTAGCCCTAGCTAAAGACTAAGCTAAAACAAGATTATCGCGATGAATCAGTTCAGGCTCATTAACATAGCCTAGGGTAGCAGCAATACGTTCACTACCAAGGCCCTTAATCTGCTCGGCTTCTTGGGCATTGTAATTAATTAGTCCACGGCCAATGAGGGCACCTTGATGGTCTTTAATTTGCACCATCTCACCACGGGAAAAATCACCGACAATATTGGTCACCCCAACCGCCAGCAAACTCTTACCTTGTTGCTGTAGCACGGATACCGCACCGGCATCCAGCCACACTTCACCTTTCACCTGTAAATGACCCGCAAGCCATTGCTTACGCGCTACCAAGGGTTCTTGATCAGTGACAAATAAAGTTCCTAACATCTCATCTTGACGCAAGCGCAACAAAATATCCGTTTCGCGGCCATTAGCGACAATGGTTTGCGTTCCTGAACGCGCTGCCAGTTCAGCGGCTTTGACCTTAGTAAGCATACCGCCACTGCCTAGGGCACCACCCTCGCTGCCTGCCATAGCCTCCAAAGCTGGATCGCCAGCGCGGACTTCATGTAATAGCTCAGCATCAGCATGTTGGCGGGGGTCTTTATTACATAGACCATCTTGATCCGTCAGAATAACCAGCAGATCAGCTTCAACTAGATTAGCTACCAAAGCACCTAGAGTGTCATTATCACCAAAACGTATTTCGTTAGTAACAACGGTGTCATTTTCGTTGACCACAGGCACTACACCATAGGAAACCAATGCTTGCAGCGTACTGCGGGCATTTAAGTAGCGTTTACGATTTGATAAGTCATCGTGGGTCAAAAGTATCTGCGCAGTAAGCTTGCCATGGCGGGCAAAATTACCCTCATAACATTGCACTAGCCCCATCTGTCCTACGGCAGCAGCCGCTTGCAGGTTATAGACTTCAGTTGGTCGTTGTTGCCAGCCCAAGCGCACCATTCCCTCGGCAATAGAACCGGAAGAGACTAATACTAGTTCTACACCACTCGCACAAAGAGCTGCCAACTGATCAACCCAGCCAGCAATAGCTTGGGTATCCAGACCCTTGCCATCATCAGTTAGCAAGGCACTACCGATCTTGACAACCCAGCGTTGACTGGTAGCACCTAAACCACGCTGACTGCGCTTACTCATATACGTATTCAACCTCTACGTCATAATCATCGTCATCAAAGTCATCATCGACGTCGACAGCTTCTTTCTCGGCCATACGTTGTTGACGACGGGCCAGCTTCAATTGCTGGACTCGTTCTCGAGCTTCTTCTTCGAGGCGAGCTTTTAAGTCATCCTCAGCTGCGGCAGCAGCTGGATCTTCAGCCATACGCTCTTCCCATTCCTCGATATAATTCATCATGGCTTGGGCTAATATATCTGTACCTGTTTTAGCGATAGCTGCAATACGGAATACGGGGCCTTGCCAATTTAGGGCATCAATCACTGCCTGACAACGCTCTTCCTGTTCTTCTTCAGGCACCATATCCAGCTTATTTAATACCAGCCAACGCTCCCGTTGTGCTAAAGCGGGACTAAATTTTTCCAATTCACGCACAATAACCTTAGCAGACTCAGCTGGCTCAACGCCATCCCAAGGTGCCATATCCACCAAGTGCAGCAATATACGTGTGCGGGACAAATGCTTTAAAAATTGAATACCCAGCCCAGCACCTTCCGCAGCACCTTCAATCAAACCGGGAATATCAGCAATCACGAAACTTCGGTGTTTCTGAATCGCTACCACACCCAAGTTAGGTGTTAGGGTAGTAAATGGATAGTTAGCTACCTTGGGTTTGGCGGCCGATACGGCACGAATAAAGGTCGACTTACCCGCATTAGGTAAACCCAATAAACCTACATCGGCCAATACTTTTAGTTCAAACCGCAAATTACGCTTTTCACCTGGGGTACCATTACTGGTCTGACGTGGAGCGCGATTCACACTGGACTTAAAACGCGTATTGCCAAGGCCATGAAAACCACCTTGGGCCACTTTTACCTTTTGCCCGTCAACGGTTAAATCGCCTAATACTTCATCCGTATCACGATCAACAATAGTAGTACCGACGGGCACTACCAAGGTCATATCCGCACCACCCTTACCTGTACACTCACGGCCCATACCATTCTGGCCATTTTCGGCGCTATAGCGAGGTTGGAAACGATAGTCGATCAGGGTATTTATATTCGCATCAGCGATAACAAAAACACTACCACCATCACCACCATCGCCGCCATCGGGACCACCTTTGGGGATGTATTTTTCACGTCTAAAGCTCAGGCAACCATTACCACCTTTGCCTGCTTCTACTATGACGTTTGCTTCATCAACGAACTTCATTAACGGCTCCATTGCCATGGGCGAGCCCATGGGGGGGCGGACTTACGTCCAACGATTACAATTAAGCAACTAAAGCATACCTTAGGCTATCGCGAAAGGCCATGTCAGGTAATCACCCGACTACTGACTTTATCTGCAAAAAAAAAGCCCCGTCGAACGGAGCTTTTTCACAATCCAAAGGATGTTTAGGCTGGTACGATTGACACGTAACGGCGATTCTTTGGACCTTTAACTTCGAACTTAACAGTTCCAGTAGCAGTAGCGAACAAAGTATGATCCTTGCCGCAACCTACGTTGGTGCCTGGGTGAAATGCAGTACCACGTTGACGTACCAAGATATTGCCAGCAGCAACAACTTGACCACCATAACGCTTAACGCCAAGGCGTTTACTTTCGGAATCACGTCCGTTACGAGTACTACCACCTGCTTTTTTATGAGCCATGGATTATTTCCTTCGCTTAATTAGGCACTAATGCCAGTAATCTTTACTTCTGTATACCACTGACGGTGGCCAGCTTGCTTCATGTGGTGCTTACGACGCTTGAACTTAACAATGCGTACTTTCTTGCCACGGCCATGAGACACAACCTCGGCAGACACCTTGGCACCTGCGACTACAGGCTCACCAATTTTAACGTCATCGCCATTAGCAACCAACAGAATACGATCAAAATCGATGCTGCTGCCTACTTCGGCATTTAACTTTTCTAGCTTGAGGGTTTCGCCCTCTTCTACACGGTGCTGTTTGCCACCGCTTACGACAACTGCGTACATTTTTCTCTCCAGTTCGTGCTAATCCGGCTACTGAAAAAGGCCTGCTGCTAATAGCGCCCCTATTATCAACATCCCCATTATGGGGCTGTGTAGGTTTGCCATATGACAGGGAGCCAAATTTGGACTAGTCACAGGGGGCGAAATTATACGCAATTTGCAGCTTTGGCACAAGCCGAATAAGAATTAATTTTTATTGCCAAAAGCCCTATAAATCATTGTTTAAATCAGCCCTAATCAGCCTCGCCACTTGACATAAAGACACCAGCTCACTAGCATGGCGAACTCCACTATGTGAGTAAGCATTAGCTGTCATGCAAGCCGCCGATTTATACAAACCTGTTGCCGCTGATTTTAAGCTGGTCGACGAAGCCATTTTTCAACACTTGGAATCCAATGTCCCATTGGTAGAAAAAATTGGCGAATATATTATCCATAGTGGTGGCAAACGCCTGCGCCCCCTGCTTGCTTTACTCACTGCCAGAGCCTGTGGTTATGCTGGCAACCAACATATTACCCTTGCTGCAGTTATTGAGTTTATTCACACTGCCACCTTGTTACATGATGATGTGGTTGACACCTCCAATATGCGTCGCGGCAAACCGACGGCAAATAATAAGTGGGGAAACCCATCTAGCGTATTAGTAGGCGACTTTCTCTATTCACGTTCCTTTGAGATGTTAGTGGCCATGGGTAGCCTGCCAGTAATGGAAACCCTGTCCAAAGCGACTAGCATTATTGCTGAAGGGGAAGTGCTGCAATTACTTAATGCCAAAAACCCAGATACCAGTGAAGCTGATTATCTGCACGTTATTCTTGGCAAAACCGCAATGCTCTTTGAAGCAGCCTGTAAAACCGGTGCCCAACTGGCATCAGCATCTGCTGCGGAAGTTGAAAGTATGCGTCTATTTGGACGCCACCTTGGGATCGCTTTTCAACTTATTGATGATCTTATGGATTACACAGGTAATGCCAAAACCATGGGCAAAAACGTTGGTGACGATTTGGCCGAAGGCAAGCCAACACTGCCTCTTATACATGCTATGGCCACAGGCACTAAAGATGAACGTAGCCTAATCCGCAAAGCTATCCGCAAGGGCAGTAGTGAACAGCTGTCACAGATCCAAGAAATTATTGATCGTTGTGGGTCTTTAGCCTATACCCAGCAAATGGCCGAACAAGAAACAGCTAAAGCTATTGCTGCCTTAAGCGAAATTAAGGAAAGTGAGTACAAACAAAGTCTTACTTATCTTTGCCAACTAGCCCTAGGGCGTCAAAACTAGCCCCTTCTCAAAACTAAAAGTCCCTATATTTAGCAGCATCGTAAGCCAATTGCTGGTATAATCGAAGACTTTGATTTAGGCAATACGGAAATATTTAATGAGTAAGCCCTCTGCATTTAATCGTGACGAACTATTATCCTGCGGCTATGGAGAAATGTTCGGCCCGGGCAATGCCCGACTGCCAGTTGGCAATATGCTGATGATGGATCGCATTACCCATATATCGGCTACTGGCGGTGAACATAGTAAGGGCGAAATTATTGCCGAACTAGATATTAACCCAGACCTATGGTTTTTTGACTGCCACTTCCCAACTGACCCAGTAATGCCAGGCTGCCTTGGTCTGGATGCCATGTGGCAGTTGGTTGGCTTTTTCCTTGGCTGGAAAGGCAATCCAGGACGTGGTCGCGCATTGGGTGCCGGTGAAGTGAAGTTCTTTGGTCAGGTTCTACCTGATGCCAAAAAAGTCACCTACAAAATCACTATGAAGCGTTGTATTGAACGCAAATTAGTAATGGGGATTGCTGATGCCAGCATGGAAGTTGATGGCCGTGAAATCTACACTGCCAAAGACCTTCGTGTCGGCCTATTTACCAGCACCGAAGATTTTTAAGCTTAGGTCCTAATTACTGAATATACTCAGCTAGCCTAAATTTGCACATTGCGCATGCTTTAGGCTTACGAACAACAAGAGGTTTATTATGCGACGAGTGGTCGTTACCGGTATCGGTATTGTATCTTGCTTAGGCAAGAATAAAGAAGAAGTGCTTGCCTCACTGCAGCAAGGTAAATCAGGTATTAGTCATCAGCCAGAATACGCGGAAAAAGGCTTTAAAAGCCACATTGCCGGCAGTATCGATATTGACTTTAGTGAGCTGATTGATCGCAAACTACTTCGCTTTATGGGTGAATCTGCAGCCTATTCCTACTTATCCATGCAAGAAGCCATTGCTGATGCTGGCCTCAGTGATGATCAGGTGTCTAATGTCCGTACTGGCTTGATCGCTGGTTCGGGTGGTGCTTCAGCTGCCAATATCGTTGAAGCCGCCGATGGTATGCGCGAAAAAGGTCTTCGTCGTGTGGGACCTTATCGGGTTACTCGCACCATGGGTAGTACGGTATCAGCTTGTCTAGCAACCCCATTTAAGATTAAAGGCGTAAACTACTCTATCACCTCTGCCTGCTCTACCAGTGCTCACTGCATTGGTAATGCCATGGAATTGATCCAGTTGGGTAAGCAAGATGTGGTATTTGCCGGTGGCGGTGAAGAACTGCACTGGACCCAAACCGTATTATTTGATGCCATGGGCGCCCTATCAAGCAAATACAATGATACCCCGGAACAAGCTTCACGTGCCTATGATGCCAATCGTGACGGTTTTGTTATTGCCGGTGGTGGCGGTATGCTAGTAATTGAAGAACTGGAACATGCAAAAGCGCGTGGCGCCAAAATTTATGCTGAATTAGTTGGCTATGGTGCTACTTCTGATGGCTACGATATGGTGGCGCCATCAGGTGAAGGTGCAGCGCGCTGTATGCAACAGGCCATGAGCACCATTGATAAACCGATTGATTATATCAATGCTCACGGTACCAGTACCCCAGCGGGTGATATTCAAGAACTAAAAGCAGTCAAAGAAGTATTTGGCGATAATTGTCCAAAAGTGTCTTCTACTAAATCCTTGTCTGGCCACTCATTGGGTGCGGCTGGCGTCCAAGAAGCGGTATATAGCTTACTAATGCAGCAACATAATTTTATTGCTGCATCAGCTAATATCGACAACTTGGATGAAGGTGCTGAAGGTATGCCCGTAGTCACTGAAAAGCTTGAGAATATCGACTTAACCACGATTATGTCTAACAGTTTCGGTTTTGGTGGTACCAATGCGAGTTTAGTATTTACTAAATATACTGACTAACTTAAGCCATACTTAAGTTTAGGAAAACCTTCCTAAAAGGAAAACGATAAAGGCAATCTCTATACCATGGATAATGGCTAGAGGTTGCTTTTTTGTTTGGGGCTTAAATAACTTTTGACTGTAGCAATATATATCGGCCAAGCATCGAGTCACAGGTAGCTGATAAGGACTGATACTAGTATTCAATCTCAGCGAGATTGGTTTCTAACCAAGTCACCATCTGGGCATGCAACTCTTGGCTAGTATCAGCCACAATTGGCTCCCCAATACGCACACTTACCACACCTGCACGCTTAACCCAGCTTTTTGCTGGCGATAAATGGCCACTATTTTGCACAATAGGTAAAATCGGGACTCCCGCCTTATTGGCCAACATAGCAGCACCTTTATTACAGGGCCCCAATTGGCCCGGCTTATGCCGGGTACCCTCAGGGAAGATCAGCACTGATATACCATGACTTAGACGCTCACACCCTTGCAAAGCAAGTTGTTTAAGGGCATTGGTTTTTTGTTTACGGTCAATAGCAATAGGATTTAGCATAGCTAACGCCCAACCAAAAAAAGGAATATGCAGTAGCTCTTTTTTTAATACTGTACTAACAGGCACACCCAAAGTTAGTAGATAAAAAGTTTCCCAGTCCCCCTGATGGTTAGATGCGATAACCATAGCTTGTTGCGGATTAATATGCTCTTCACCGGTAATCTGAAAACGCACGCCACATAACCAGCGGAGAGCATTAATAACTGCCAGATTACAGAACCGAACAAATGAAAAGCGGAAATTCCGAGGAGCAAAAGGGGCCGTAATTACCAGCACTACAGAAGCTACTATAGACATGACTATGAGAAATAAATAAAACAATATCGAGCGAATTAGGGATACCATTACTAACCCCCCGTTACCGGTGGGAAAAACGCCACTTCTGCTTGGCTATCAACCTGAGTATTTAAGGTGGCCATAGTTTGATTAACTGCCACTAATACTTGTTCATCTAGTAAATGCTCATGCCAATCGGGGTGAAGCTCTATCAAGGTATGCTTCAATTCTTTAACAGTAAGGGACGTTGCCTGAGTTATCTGCAACTGGCCACAGTCTAGCTGCTCTTTTAGGCGCCCAAAAAATAAGATCGTTATCATTAGCTCGGCTCCACCTGCCAGTGGCCACTCTTACCGCCCATTTTTTCTAACACCCGCAGGCCAGAAATAGTCATCCCACGATCAACGGCTTTACACATATCATAAATGGTTAATGCCGCTGTTGAAGCGGCACATAAAGCTTCCATTTCCACACCAGTGCGGCCATTGACTTTGCACATGCTAGTAATGCGCACCCGATTAAAATCAGCTTCCAGCTCTAGATCCACCGTAACTTTGCTAAGCATCAAGGGATGACATAGAGGAATCATATCACTACAGCGTTTGGCCGCTTGAATACCGGCAATACGAGCCACAGCCAGCACATCACCTTTGCTATGGTCGCCACTGGCAATAAGGGCCAGTGTGTTAGGCAGCATTTCAACCAAGGCTTCGGCACGGGCTATTCGAGTGGTTGTATCCTTCGCGGATATATCCACCATTTGTGCGTTACCAGCAGTATCCAGATGGGTTAGTTTTGACATCTAAGCCTCTTTGTTAAATGCTTGTTGGCGTTTTAAAGGGTTCGCATACATAGCCAACAACTGCTCTCTCTGAGCCTTATTTAAACCAGCCATACGCTGCTCAAGTTCGAGTTCAGCACGATGCGATTCACCTTGCAGCATAGCCACAGCAGCATGGTTGGTATCATGGAACTGATAGTTATTGGCAATACTTGTATCTAGCCAATCGACCAATTCCTCTGGCGATGTTACCCCACCATATAAGGGTTTACCAAAAGCCACATGCACATTACCTTTATTGCCAACAATACCTTTGACAATACTGGAAATATCTTCAAATTCACCTTTAGTATAAGTACCACCAGCCTCAACAGCTGCTAATTCTATGGCTTTAGACTGATCACAGGGGTCATATTGATAAGAGATGGACACGGGTACAATATGCAAACTATCAATATAATCAGCATAGGACTGACCTGATTTCTTTTTACACATATAGAGCATTTTCATAACCGCTGGATCAGATGCATCCACTCCATCTTTCGCCCGCCCCTCACGCTGAGCAATCCAGATATTGTGCCCAGTATGCACTGACTCATCAATATAACTGGATAAGTCTAAGTAGGCTTTCATTTTTTCCCGCACACCCTGAGCCGAGCGTTTTACCACAAAGCTTTTATTGAGCCGCATAATGTCGCTAACGTAGCTTTTCTTCAGCAAATTATCACCCAAGGCAATGCGCACAGTATCCAAATTATGGGTGTATAAACCCCAATTAACCAAGGCAGGATCCATGGCAATATCACGGTGATTCGAGATAAATAGGTAAGCCTTATCAGACCCTAAGTGCTCAACACCACTATAGGTTAGTTGGTCTATACTGGTGTTGATCATACGTTGCATATATTTGGCCACGACAAGTTGCCAACTATGTATATCTTTTACATTACGCAATTCACGACTAATTGCTAGGCGGACTAAAGGCCGCAAGGCAAAACCGAAGAACTTATTTAGAGTAGGGAATTTATACCTAGTAATAGCATCCAGTAATTCTTGGTTATGCTGTAAGGCATTAACTACGGCTGGAACTTCATTATCGTTATAGGGCCTTATATCGGCGTATTGATCCGTCATAATATCTATTTATCCACCAGTGGTGTTCATAAAGCGCAAAATCTGTGGCTCAGCTTCGAGGTCAAAATGATGCTTTTCTGGTTTTTGTGGCATAGCTGCAATAATGGCTTCTTTTAGTGGTTTAATTTGCCCCTTATAAGCGCGCATAATAGGTAATAGGTCCACGCCATGTTCATTACCAAGACATAATAACAAGCGCCCCGACGCAGTGACCCGCACGCGGTTACAATCAGCACAAAAATTATGGCTGTGGGGCGATATAAAGCCTACCCTAGTCGGACTATCTGCCATGCGGAAATAGCGTGATGGCCCTGCTGTTTGGTGGACCATTGCATGCAACTCGTGCCGCGACTCAATAATTGCTCGCACCTCATCACTGGAGCAAAAACTCAAGGCACGATCATGACTATCAATATTACCCAAGGGCATTTCTTCAATAAAGGCTATATCAATCTGCTTGTCACGAGCAAACTCAAGCAAGTCCAACACTTCGTCTTCATTGCTGCCTTTCATCACCACAGCATTAATTTTAATACGTTGAAAACCTTGTTCGATAGCGGCATCTATACCAGCTAACACCTTCTGTAAATCGCCATTGCGAGTCATGGCTTTAAAACGCTCAGGGCGCAGAGAGTCCAAACTGATATTTAACCGCTTAACTCCCGCTTTCTTAAGAATTTTGCTGTAACGCACCAGCTGGGAGCCATTAGTTGTCATCAAGAGTTCATTTAGCCCTGGCAAGTTACCTATATTACCTAGACGATCAAGCAAACCGCGGCGCACTAGAGGTTCACCACCAGTTAAGCGGATACGTTGCACCCCGAGCTCGGTAAAGGCCTTAGCCAGTAATTCGATTTCTTCAATGGACATAATCTCTGCCCGTGGCAAAAAAGTCATTTCTTCAGCCATGCAATATACACAGCGAAAGTCACAACGATCTGTCACAGAGATACGCACATAATCCACTGTGCGGCCAAAATCATCAATTAACTGTTTGCTCATTATTTTCTCAAACAACCCGCTAAACCAACCCATTGGTTTCATCAATGGGCGCGGTAACTTTCGTTACCAGACTCACAAAATCGGTCGCCATTATAACTTGATCATTAGGCTTTGTCCTAAACCCACGTTGTGGCTTAATCTAGCTCCGCTAGGCTATTAATGACTTTCACCAGCCCAGCGCGCCATGGCCGCTGGCGAATACCAAAAGTGGCTAATATTTTATAACAATCCATCACTGTATAAGCGGGTCTTGGGGCTCTAGCCTGCCAGTCATCACTTGCCACGGCAACAATTTTTTCTGCCACAATATCTGGCTGCTGTTTTACCGCCGCCAAAATAGCCTCGGCAAAACCTTTCCAGGTGACTGCTTCAGCGCCACTGTAATGATAAGTACCCCAGACTTCTATACCGCAGTCAATTTGTTGCAGCATAGCTAATAATACGCGCGCTACATCATAGGCATCTGTAGGGCAACCAATCTGGTCATCAACAGCTTTTACCTGTTTTTCTTCCCGCATTTGGTGTAACGAGCGAAGCACATAATTATTGCCTCTGGAGCTAAAAATCCAGCCTACACGTAGGATAATATGCTGTTCACAATGCTTACGAATCTGCTCTTCGCCAGCTAATTTACTATGGCCAAAAATATTGACGGGATTCACCGGCATCATTTCATTAATGGGTAGCTTTCCTTCACCATCAAATACATTGTCCGTTGACAAATGCATTAGAGTAACCCCAAAATTGCTACAAGCTGTAGCCAGATTGGCGGCACCATCACAGTTGATGCGATAAGCGTCCTCAGGGTTAGATTCAGCTAAATCAACAACAGAATAACTTGCACAATTAATGACGTATTTGGGGCGATGTTCCATTACTATCTTGTTAATTTGATCCAAATCAGCAAGATCAAGGTCTTCAATATCATACCAAACGACGGCAAAGCCCATTTTCTCAGCCCGTTGGCATAATGCTGCACCCACTTGACCCATACCGCCAGTCACTAAAATCTTAATCAAAGTAAAAACTCACCGTAGCAAAAAATAAATGTTATAAATAGCCCCATTCTCAGAGGCTAAAGTTAGGGCCTAAGGACTAAACAAAGCAAAGCAAAGCAAACAATCAGCGTTATAGTTGGTTATTAAACCACCACCAAAACACAACATGGGCTTTATATTATCACACTCATGTCTACCGAGTGGCTATTTAAGTGGCATTATTAAGTAGTTACAAAGTAAAAATACTGACCAAAAAGGCCATGCAATCAATACTATGCAACAGAGGCATTAAATTTCATAAAAAGCATCGAAATTGCCTATGGCATAACCACCCTTAAGGCCAAAATGAGCAAGGCAACACCCGTCACCCGATTTATCAGCTGACCACGTTTTTGAATGGCATCATACATACGACCTTGAGACAGGATCACAACCACCAAGGTATACCAAAGTCCGTCTACCAGGGTTGCTGTCATCACCATAATAATTTGATCACTTAGACTGGGATCTTGTGAAATAAATTGTGAGAAAAGTGCCAAAAAGAAGATAGCAATTTTGGGATTCAGAATAGAAATCATGCCGCCTTCGATACCAGCTTGCATAATCGTCGCTTGGCCTGCTTTACCCACATCGAGGCTACCTTCCCTGCCGGCCATTAGGGCTTTAATAGCAATCCATGCCAGATAAGCCGCACCTAACCAAGTAATAAGATTAAATAGAGAAGCTGAATTAGCCACAATAATAGCTAAACCAGATACAGTAGCTATGGCCCAAAGACAAATACCAGCAGCATGAAACCAACTAGCAGCAAGTCCATGGCCTCGGCCATTGCTAATGGTTTGTTTAAGCACCACCACAACACTTGGCCCTGGAGACATAGCCCCCAAGCAACAAATTGCCAAAAAAGTAAACCATGTGGTTAAGGTCATGGGAAATCACCGGTACTTGATGTAAGAATAATAGTGAGGGCACAAAGCCTAAGCTGATGACAAAGTTAAGCTAGATCACAGTATGGGCACCATAGTGGCGCAAGAAGGCTGCACAGTCAAATTGCAGATGCTGTAACCCTTAAGAGCTTGCTATATCAGCCCAATAAAAAAGCCCAGCAACTAGGCTGGGCTTGATCTTAATCGGTGAGTGTCGAGGTTACCGACTAGAATGGAATATCATCATCAAAATCACTATCAAAGCCGCCTGGCTGTTGCGCTGGCTGCTGTGGCGCACTGGCTGGCTGAGAAGCGCCACCGGCTGGGGCTTGCTGATAGTTTTGCTGAGGGGCTGCCTGGGGCTGATAACCACCACCTTGTTGGGCTGCACCCTGACGGCTATCTAGCATTTGCATTTCGGAAGCAACAATTTCAGTGGTATAACGTTTGACACCATCTTGTTCCCACTGACGAGTGCGCAAGGCACCTTCTACATATAACTTGGAACCTTTACGTACATATTCACCAGCAATTTCAGCTAAGCGATTAAAAAATACCACCCGATGCCATTCAGTACGTTCTTGGGGTTGACCCGTTTGCTTGTCTTTCCAAGATTCAGACGTCGCTAATGTTAAATTAGTGACGGCGCCACCCGATGGCATATAACGTACTTCCGGATCTCCACCGACGTTACCCACCAAAATGACTTTATTTACACCTCGTGCCATAGTATTTCTCCTACCGTATAGTTAGTTTAGCTGCTGTATGTCTTTATGACCAAAACGAGATCTTTCTAGACATTAAGTCATGTCTGACAAAGATAGGGAATTATATACCTATAAGGGTCTATTTGAGAACCGGTTTTTTAGCAGCAAGCAGACTTATTATAGTTACTTATTTTTACACTTTAGTCTTTGCTTATATGACTAACAAAACCCTATAATGGTAGGTTTGCAATCTGGCACTAGAACAAGCATGGATACAATACTAGTCCGTGGTGCACGCACCCACAATTTAAAGAATATTGATCTCGACATTCCTCGTGATAAATTGGTTGTTATCACTGGTCTTTCTGGTTCTGGTAAATCTTCCCTAGCCTTTGACACCCTTTATGCAGAGGGTCAACGTCGCTATGTAGAATCACTCTCAACTTACGCTAGACAATTTCTCTCCATGATGGAAAAGCCAGACCTTGATCATATTGAAGGTCTGTCACCCGCGATCTCCATTGAGCAAAAGTCAACGTCTCACAACCCCCGTTCAACGGTGGGTACCATTACCGAGATTTATGATTATTTGCGTCTGCTTTTTGCCCGTGCCGGTGAACCTCGTTGCCCTGATCATGATTTACCCTTAGCCGCACAAACCATTAGTCAGATGGTTGATCAAGTACTCGCTTTACCAGAAGACCAGCGCCTGATGCTACTGGCACCAGTGGTTCAAAATCGCAAAGGTGAGCACTTACACACTTTGGATCAGTTAAGAGGACAGGGCTTTATAAGGGCACGCATTGATAACCGCTTATATGATCTAGATGATCCACCAGAACTAGAGAAAAATAAAAGGCATACCATTGAAGTTGTGGTAGATCGCTTTAAGGTCAAACCCGGTATCGAACTCCGCCTTGCTGAGTCTTTTGAGACGGCTCTCGAGCTTACTGATGGCTTGGCTAAAGTGGTGTCTATGGATGATGATAAAGCGGAAGCGATTGTCTTTTCTTCGCGTTTTGCTTGCCCTGAATGTGGTTATGCAATTAGTGAGCTGGAACCCCGTTTATTCTCTTTTAACAACCCCACGGGGGCTTGCCCTACTTGTGACGGCTTGGGCGTGCGTCAGTATTTTGACCCTAACAAGGTGGTTCAGCAACCCTTAAATAGTTTAGCTGAGGGAGCAATCCGTGGCTGGGATCGGCGCTCCATGTACTACTTTGGCTTACTTAGAGCTATGGGTAAGAACTATGGCTTTACCACGGATACATCTTGGCAGGATCTACCCGATAATATCCAACAATTGATTTTGTATGGTACGGGTAATACCGAGATTGAATTTAACTACATCAATGATCGCGGTGACAAGATTGCTCGTAAACATCCCTTTGAGGGCGTGATAAATAATATGCAACGCCGCTATCGCGAAACCGAATCCAATATGGTGCGAGAAGAGCTTGGTAAATATCTAAATATGCAACCTTGCCCCTCATGTAATGGTTCACGCCTGCGTCAAGAAGCCCGTCATGTGTTTATCGATGGCTTAAACTTACCCCAAGTTACCCATAAGGCCGTCGGTGAAAGTGCTGCCTATTTTGCAGATTTACACCTGCCCGGGAAACAAGGTCAAATTGCCGAAAAAATACTCAAAGAAATCCGTTTACGTTTGGATTTTCTTGTTAATGTTGGTCTCGACTATCTTACCTTGGATCGTAATGCTGACACTCTTTCCGGTGGTGAAGCCCAGCGTATTCGCCTTGCTAGCCAAATTGGCGCTGGCTTAGTTGGGGTTATGTATATCTTAGACGAACCCTCAATTGGACTGCACCAACGGGATAACGAACGCTTGCTTAAAACCCTAATCCATTTACGTGATCTGGGTAACTCAGTGATCGTGGTTGAGCATGATGAAGAGGCCGTAAGGCTTGCTGATCATGTGATTGATATTGGTCCAGGTGCTGGTGTGCATGGTGGCCAAGTTGTTGCCCAAGGCACGCCAGAGGCAGTTATGTCTAACCCTGACTCCCTTACGGGTCAGTACCTTAGTGGATCTCGTTGTATACCTGTTCCGAAACAACGCCATAAGCCCAAAGCAGGCAGCTGGTTAGAGGTTATTGGCGCTAATGGTAATAACCTACAAAATGTCCATGCCAAAATACCCACAGGCCTGATGACCTGTGTTACTGGTGTTTCTGGCTCAGGTAAGTCGACCCTGATCAATAGTACTCTTTACCCCCTTGCCGCTACCCAGCTTAATAAAGCTACTACCCTGGAAGCGGCCGCCCATGAAAAAATGGTTGGCTTGGATTTATTAGACAAGGTCGTTGATATTGACCAAAGTCCAATTGGTCGTACCCCACGCTCTAATCCTGCCACTTATACCGGTATCTTTACGCCCATCAGGGAGCTATTTGCTGGCACCCAAGAGGCGCGCTCCAGAGGTTATAAACCTGGCCGTTTTAGCTTTAATGTGAAGGGTGGACGTTGTGAGGCCTGTCAGGGTGATGGGGTTATTAAGGTCGAGATGCATTTCTTACCTGATATGTATGTACCCTGTGATGTGTGTCGTGGTAAACGCTATAACCGCGAAACCCTGGAAATCCAATATAAGGGGAAAAATATCACCGAAGTGTTGGAAATGACCGTTGAAGATGCCGTGGCGTTTTTTGATGCCATACCGATGATTAAACGACGGCTGAAAACACTGATGGATGTAGGGTTAAGTTATATTTGTCTGGGTCAGAATGCGACCACCTTATCTGGCGGTGAAGCTCAGCGGGTAAAATTATCCCGTGAGCTCTCCAAGCGCGATACGGGTAAGACCCTGTATATACTTGATGAGCCAACCACGGGTTTGCACTTCTATGATATTCAGCAATTGCTAAGTGTCTTGCATCGCTTACGTGATCATGGCAACACAGTGGTGGTAATCGAACATAACCTAGATGTTATCAAGACCGCCGACTGGATTATCGATTTAGGCCCTGAAGGGGGTAATAAAGGTGGTCAGATTATTGCCTCTGGTACGCCAGAAGAAGTGGCTAACAATGCGCAATCCCATACTGGGCGTTTTATTAAGCCGATGTTGTAAATAGCAATAAATAGCAGACACAAAAAAGCCCGGTAGTTACCGGGCTTTTTAATCTTTATAACTTACTCTTCTTCAGAAGCGACTGGACGATCGACCAGTTCTACGTAAGCCATAGGGGCGTTATCACCAGGACGGAAACCGCATTTCATAATACGGATGTAGCCGCCTGGACGAGTAGCATAACGTGGACCCAGTTCGTTAAACAGTTTACCTACGGCTTCTTTGCTACGAGTGCGAGCAAAAGCTAAGCGACGATTGGCAACACTGTCTTCCTTGGCTAGAGTGATCAGTGGCTCAGCCACACGACGCAGTTCCTTAGCTTTGGGAAGGGTGGTTTTAATCAATTCGTGCTCAAACAAGGAGCAAGACATGTTCTTGAACATGGCTTGACGATGCGAGCTAGTACGATTTAAATGACGACCACTTTTACGATGACGCATTGTATTTTCCTTATCAAACTATGTTTGATGTATTATCCGATTAAGACTGTTGTGTACCCTTGAGAATGGCAGGTGGCCAGTTCTCAAGACGCATACCCAGTGACAAGCCACGGGACGCCAACACGTCTTTAATTTCGGTTAGAGACTTCTTACCCAGATTCGGTGTCTTTAACAACTCAACTTCGGTGCGCTGAATCAGATCACCAATAAAGTTAAGGTTCTCTGCCTTCAGACAGTTCGCCGAACGTACAGTCAGTTCCAGATCATCCACTGGACGCAGTAGAATTGGATCTACTTCTGGCTCATCTGCTTTCGCTTCAGGTTCAGCATCGTTTTCTAGAGCGACGAATACCGCAATTTGACGTTGCAAAATAGTAGCTGCACTGCGGATAGCTTCTTCTGGGTCCAGAGTACCATTGGTCTCTAAATCCAAAACTAGCTTATCTAAGTTAGTGCGCTGCTCAACACGAGCACTCTCAACAGTGTACGCAACACGGCGTACAGGACTGAAGGAAGCATCAAGTTGTAGCTTGCCAATAGCACGGGTTTCATCTTCAGACTGGAAACGAGCATCAGCTGGCTCATAACCGGTACCAGAGCGAACGGTTAGTTGCATCTCTAGCTTGGTTTCAGCATTCAGATGGGCAATCACGTGATCTGGGTTAGCCACTTCAATATCGTGACTTAACTGGATGTCAGCGGCGGTGATAGCACCTGGGCCCTGCTTAGACAGGGTCAGGACAGCTTCATCGCCTTCATGCATAGTGATAGCAACACCTTTCAGGTTAAGCAGGATTTCGATAACGTCTTCCTGTACCCCTTCGATGGAGCTATATTCATGCTCAACACCACTAATTTCTACGTCAACGATGGCCGCGCCCGTCATAGAAGACAGTAAAATACGGCGCAGTGCGTTACCCAGCGTATGGCCAAAGCCACGCTCAAGAGGCTCCAAGATAATCTTGGAACGGGTATCACTTACACGTTGCACTTCAATGTTGCGCGGAGTTAGTATATCGTTGGTTGCAGTCATGGACTCACCTATTAGTTGTGCACTGAGGTCAATTATTACTTAGAGTACAATTCAACAATCAGTTGCTCATTAATCTCGGCAGACAGTTCACTACGCTCTGGTGAACTCTTAAAAGTACCTTCCAGTTTGCCAGCGTCTACGTCAACCCACTCACAAACTGCACGCTGTGCGGCTAGTTCAAGAGCATTCTTGATGCGTAGTTGTGATTTTGCCTTCTCACGGATAGAGATAACATCTCCCGCTTCTACTTTGTAGGAAGGGATGTTAACTGTTTTACCATTTACCAGAATGCTCTTATGAGAGACAATCTGACGAGCTTCAGCGCGAGTCGCACCAAAACCCATACGGTAAACAACGTTATCCAAACGAGATTCCAGCAGAGCTAACAGATTTGTACCTGTAGCGCCTTTCAAACGATCAGCTTCCTTGTAATAGTTACGGAATTGACGCTCAAGCACGCCGTACATACGACGAACTTTTTGCTTCTCACGTAACTGAGTGCCAAATTCAGACAGACGACCACGACGTGCGCCGTGCACACCTGGTGCTGTTTCTGCTTTACATTTTGAGTCTAACGCCCGAACGCCGCTCTTGAGGAACAAATCTGTTCCTTCACGTCGAGACAGCTTGCAAACGGGACCTATATATCTTGCCATTTGTTCGTTACCTCTCTATACGCGACGTTTCTTAGGTGGACGACAGCCATTATGTGGAATTGGCGTCACATCGGTAATGTTAGCAACTTTCAGACCACATGCATTTAATGCACGTACCGCAGATTCGCGGCCGGGTCCTGGGCCCTTAACAAATACGTCAATATTCTTCAAACCATATTCCATCGCTGCCTTACCAGCACGCTCAGCAGCAACCTGCGCTGCAAAGGGAGTGCTCTTGCGGGAACCGCGGAAACCAGAACCACCAGCTGTTGCCCAGCTTAAGGTGTTGCCCTGGCGATCGGTCAAGGTAACAATCGTGTTGTTAAATGAAGCGTGGATGTGGGCTAGCCCATCAGCCACCTGCTTTTTAACTTTTTTACGTGTACGAGTACCTGGCTTAGCCATGTTGATATCCTGTACTAAAGCTTATTTACGGATAGGCTTTTTAGGGCCTTTACGGGTGCGTGCATTGGTCTTGGTGCGTTGGCCACGTAGCGGTAAGCTACGACGGTGACGCAGACCGCGATAACAGCCCAAATCCATTAAACGCTTGATGTTCATGGAGATTTCACGACGCAAGTCACCTTCGACATTCATCTTGGCGACAAGGTTACGAATCTCATCCAATTTTTCTTCGCTCAAATCGCGAATCTTAGTGCTTTCCTCGATGCCAAGGTCAGCGCAGATTTGCTGAGCTGTGGGACGGCCAATACCGAAAATATAAGTCAGCGAGATAACCGCGTGCTTATTATCTGGGATATTGACACCAGCAATACGAGCCATTCAAATCACTCCGTTCGACCCGCCACAAGCGGGACGTATAATATTCACATCACATAGAAAGGCGCGAAATTATAGTGGTTTTTATATAAATATTCAACCACCCAAATATTCCCGCCAGCCTGACGTCTTAGCTTAGCCTTGGCGTTGCTTATGACGTGGTTCAACTTTACAGATAACCCGTACTGAACCATTGCGACGTACGATTTTACAGTTACGGCAAATTTTCTTAACAGATGCACGTACTTTCATTTCGAACTCCTTTTGCGGGATAGCTTAGCCCATTGGGCCGCTATTACCCTTCAAATTCGACTTTTTCATCAGGGAACTATATTGGTTAGACATCAAATGTGATTGTACTTGGGACATGAAATCCATGACCACAACCACGACAATCAACAACGATGTACCACCAAAGTAAAACGGCACGTTCCATGCAACTACTAAGAACTGAGGCATTAGCGAAACACCAGTAATGTAGAGGGCACCGAACAACGTCAAACGACCTAGGACAGTGTCGATATAACGCGCTGTTTGTTCACCTGGGCGAATGCCTGGCACAAATGCGCCAGACTTCTTTAAATTATCCGCAACGTCTTTTGGGTTAAAGACTAGAGCGGTATAGAAGAAGCAGAAGAACACAATACTAATTGCAAATAACAGAATGTATAGTGGCTGGCCTGGCGCAAGCGCCAAAGACACGTCCTGAACCCACTGCATACTTTCTGCTTGACCAAACCACTGTCCGATTGACGCGGGCAGCAATAAGATGGCCGATGCAAAGATAGGCGGAATAACCCCCGCCATATTCACCTTCAAAGGCAAATGACTGGACTGCGCTGCAAATACCTTATTGCCTTGCTGACGCTTGGCATAATTAACGGTAATGCGACGCTGACCGCGCTCCATAAACACCACGAAGGCGACAGTAGCAACGGCTAGTACAGCAATAGCCAGCAGGGCGATAATATTTAAGTCACCCTGACGGGCAGCCTCAAATGATTGTCCAATTGCACCTGGTAAACCAGCCACAATACCTGCAAAGATGATTATTGAGATGCCATTACCGATCCCTTTTTCAGTAACCTGTTCACCAAGCCACATTAGGAATACAGCACCTGACACTAAGGTGACAACTGCAACGAAATAAAAGCTGAGGTCCGCGCTAAAGGCAATACCTTGCCCTGCTAGACCTACCGCCATAGCAAAAGACTGCACAGTCGCTAATAATACCGTGCCGTAGCGGGTATATTGACTAATCTTTCGTCGGCCAGCCTCACCTTCTTTCTTCAGCTGCTCCAACTGCGGGTTAACCGCAGTCATCAGCTGCATGATAATCGAGGCAGAGATATAGGGCATAATGCCCAATGCCAAGATACTCATGCGCTCCAAAGCACCACCTGAGAACATGTTAAACATGGCCAGAATAGTGCCCTGATTCTGCTCGAACATAGCGGCAAGGCGGTCGGGATTGATACCTGGAACAGGGATGTGAGCCCCGATACGATATACCAGAATAGCGATCAACACGAAACGCAGACGAGCCCATAGCTCACTCAGCCCACCTTGATTTGCACCTGGATTCATACCTTGCTTTGCCATACTATGCCTCGACTTTACCACCAGCAGCTTCAATAGCTGCCTGAGCGCCCTTGGTTACACGCATACCTTTGACAGTAACTGCCTTGGTAATGTCGCCACTTAGGATCACTTTGGCTTCCTTCATGCTTTCGCTTACGATGTCAGCCGCTTTTAATGCAGCTAGATCGATAACGTCAGCTTCTACCTTTGCCAGTTCGTTCAAACGCACTTCAGCAACAAACGCTGCTTTACGCGAAGTGAAGCCAAACTTAGGCAAACGGCGTTGTAAAGGCATTTGACCGCCTTCAAAACCTGGCTTAACGGAACCACCGGAACGGGACTTCTGACCCTTGTGACCACGGCCACAGGTCTTGCCCAGGCCGGAACCGATGCCGCGACCAACACGCTTAGGTGCATGAGTAGCACCAGCAGCGGGAGATAGACTATTTAAACGCATAACTATTACCCTTATTCGCCTTCAACGCGAACCATATAGTTAACCTTGTTGATCATGCCACGCACGGAAGGAGTATCTTCTACTTCTACTGTGTGCCACATGCGACGCAGGCCCAAACCTTTAACGCACTCTTTATGCTTCGGCAATTTGCCGTTAGGAGAGCGTACTAGGGTGACCTTGATCATCTTCTTAGCCATGATCTATTACCCCACAATTTCTTCGACAGACTTACCACGCTTGGCTGCAATCTCTTCTGGAGACTTCATGGCTTTCAGACCATTGATAGTTGCACGTACTACGTTTACTGGATTGGTAGATCCGTAGCACTTTGCCAATACGTTGTGTACACCAGCCATTTCCAAAACAGCACGCATCGCACCACCGGCGATTACACCAGTACCTTCAGATGCTGGCTGCATATATACTTTGGAAGCGCCGTGGCGAGCCTTAACAGGATACTGGATAGTAGTACCATCCAAATCCACGTTGATCATGTTGCGACGTGCAGACTCCATAGCCTTTTGGATAGCGGCTGGCACTTCACGCGCCTTACCACGGCCAAAACCTACACGACCATTACCGTCACCTACTACAGTTAGTGCAGTGAAGCCAAAAATACGACCACCCTTCACAACTTTAGCAACACGGTTTACCTGAACTAAGCGTTCTTGCAGATCGCCTTCTTTCTGTTCAATGTTAGCCATTGTTATATCCCTTAGAACTGGAGTCCGGCTTCACGCGCAGCTTCTGCTAACGCCTTCACACGGCCATGATATTTAAAACCGGAACGGTCAAAAGCAACCGATTCGATACCTGCTTCTTTAGCGCGCTCAGCAATCAAAGTACCTACCTTAGCGGCAGCATCAATATTACTAGTAGCATCGGAACGCAGGCTCTTGTCCAGGGTAGAGGCTTGCGCCAGTACACGGGCACCGTCGCCGGAGATTACTTGTGCGTAAATATGCTGGGAAGTGCGGTTAACACACAAACGGTTAGTTCCAGCTTCACGCATCTTATAGCGGGCGCGAGCAGCGCGACGCAAACGAGCGATTTTCTTTTCCATCGTAAACCTACCTTATGCCTTACTTTTTCTTGGCTTCTTTGCGACGAACGTATTCGTCAGCATAGCGCACACCCTTACCTTTATATGGCTCAGGTGGACGGAAGGCACGGATTTCAGCGGCGGCTTGGCCAACACGCTGCTTATCAACACCGGACAAAACCACAGTTGTCTGATTTGGACACTCAGCAGTAATACCTTCAGGTAGTGCATAATCAACTGGGTGAGAAAAACCCAAAGTCAGATTTAACACTTTACCTTTAGCTGCTGCACGATAACCAACACCTTGTAACAACAAAGTTTTGGTAAAGCCTTCGCTGACACCAACAACCATGTTATTAACTAGGGCACGAGTGGTACCGGTCATAGCAACGGCAAACTTGCTGTCATTGCGGGCGGCAAAAGTCAGCTCATTGTCAGCCTGGTTCACTTCCACTTCAGCATGGACATCCAGATCAAGAGCACCTTTGGCACCTTTTACATTCAACGCCTGCCCGTTAAGGGTGACGGTAACACCTGATGGCAGTGCCACAGGGCTTTTTGCTACACGTGACATGACGACTCCTTAGAATACTGTACAGATGACTTCACCACCGATACCAGCAGCGCGAGCTGCACGGTCGGTCATAACGCCATGGGAGGTTGTCACGATGGCTACACCTAGACCACCTTCAACAGAAGGTAGGTTAGATGAGCCCTTATATACGCGTAGCGAAGGCTTAGAAATACGGACAATCTTTTCGATTACCGGCTTACCTTCATAATACTTCAACGTAATGGTCAACTCAGGCTTAGGACCTTCTGTCACCGACAGATCAGTCACATAACCTTCGTCTTTTAAGACCTGCGCAACCGCTACCTTCAACTTCGAAGAAGGCATGGTAACAGACTCTTTGTCTGCCATGTGCGCATTGCGAACGCGAGTGATCATGTCCGCTAGGGTATCTTGCATACTCATTATTGAGCTCCTAAAGTTTTAACTTAAGTGCAGCAGCTAACAGCGTTAGTTGCTTACCAAAAGCGTGACTGGAAGAACGGTAAATCCGCCAACTACAGCCACTTTAAAGTTTCCCTGACAGCCACTAACGACAGCCAAGGAACTTGGTTTACCAAGAGGCTTTTTTCAGCCCTGGTACATCACCACGCATCGCTGCTTCACGCAGTTTGATACGAGACAGGCCAAACTTGCGGTAAACCGCATGTGGACGGCCAGTAATTTGGCAACGATTCTGTTGACGTACAGGGCTGGCATTACGCGGCAGCTTCTGTAGAGCCATTTGCGCATCCCAACGATCGTCGTCAGAAGCGTTTACATCAGCAATAATAGCCTTCAGTGCAGCACGCTTAGCGGCATACTGGGCTACGGTCTTGGCACGTTTTGCTTCACGTGCTTTCATGGATGATTTTGCCATCTTTTCGCCCTACTTCTTAAATGGGAAGCCCAGTGCAGTCAATAACGCACGGCCTTCGTCGTTGGTACGAGCAGTAGTTGTAATTGTGATATCTAAACCACGAATCTTATCTACTTTATCGTAATCGATTTCTGGGAAGATGATTTGCTCACGCACACCCATGCTGTAGTTGCCACGACCATCAAAGGACTTAGGACTTAAACCACGGAAGTCACGGATACGAGGGATAGAAATATCGACCAAACGATCGAAGAATTCCCACATTTGCTGGCCCCGTAAAGTCACCTTACAACCTACAGGCCAACCTTCACGAACCTTAAAACCAGCGATAGATTTGCGTGCTTTGGTAACAACCACTTTTTGACCGGCGATAGCTTCTAAATCGCGTACCGCATTTTCGATCATCTTTTTGTCACCAATTCCTTCACCGACACCCATATTTAGGGTGATCTTAGTAATCTTTGGCACTTCATTGACGTTGGCCAGAGCCAGTTCTTCTTTCAGCTCTTTGGCTACGCCATCGTTATATAAAGCTTTTAATCTAGACATATCAACTCTCCTTACGCGCCAATTACTTCGCCGCTGGACTTGAAGATACGAACTTTGTTGCCGTCTTCAAGAATCTTGAAGCCAACACGGTCGCCTTTGCCAGTTGCAGAGTTGAAGATAGCAACATTAGAAGCCGAAATAGGTGCTTCTTTTTCCATGATGCCGCCAGGCTGGTTAGTCATCGGGTTTGGCTTCTGGTGCTTTTTCACCATATTAATACCAGACACGACAAAACGATCGCCAAGGACTTTAACGACGGTGCCGCGTTTGCCCTTATCTTTACCAGCGATAACGATGACTTCGTCATCACGCTTGATTTTACGCATACTTAATATCCTTCCTACATCCTTCCTCATACCGCTAAAGCAAAACGATGTTTACCGACACATCTAGTGACGCTAAAACCCGATTTCGATAACCCCCAAACCTAGAAGAGAGGGGCGCTTCAAAATCGGGTTACGCCTAAATGGCAGCGCTGGTAAACTAGCGTTTCCCTTTAACCTTCTAACCAGTGCGGGTTAGAAGTTAAGATTGACTCTTAAAGTACTTCAGGAGCCAGGGAAATAATTTTCATAAACTTCTCGTTCCGTAACTCACGTGTTACAGGGCCGAAAATACGTGTGCCAATAGGGGCGTCATTCGCATTCAGCAATACAGCTGAGTTGACATCGAAACGGATGATAGAACCATCCGGACGACGCACACCTTTTCTGGTACGTACGACAACGGCTTTCAGTACCTGACCTTTCTTAACCTTACCGCGTGGAATGGCTTCCTTAACGGTAATTTTAATAACGTCACCAATACCGGCGTAACGACGGTGAGAACCGCCAAGAACCTTGATGCACTGTACTCGCTTGGCGCCACTGTTATCAGCAACATCAAGCATTGATTCTGTTTGAATCATGATTTACTCCAAACTTATGGGCCGATCCCGAACCCTAATTAGTCAAAAACAGCAAATTTGCTTATTTTTTAACTATTTAGCTGCGCAGAATCGGTATCCCCCGAAGCAAAGGCGGGTATTTTACACCTTTGCTGCGCTTTCTTCAATCTTTACCAAAGACCAAGATTTGCTTTTGGAAATTGGACGCGTTTCACAAATAGTAACCAGGTCGCCCATCTTACACTCGTTGTTTTCATCATGAGCATGTAGCTTGGTAGAACGCTTAACATACTTTTGATAAATCGGGTGCTTTACTCGGCGCTCGATCAGAACTGTAATGGATTTATCCATCTTGTCACTGACCACGCGGCCGCTGGCCATACGAGGCTGTTCAGTTGCCGTCATATCAGTTACCTGCCTTTTCATTGAGAATGGTTTTTACGCGGGCGATATCGCGACGCGCTTGTCCCAACAAGTGAGACTGAGCCAATTGTCCTGAAGCCTTTTGCATGCGTAGGTTAAACTGGTCTTTTAACAATTCCAGTAACTGAGCTTGCAACTCGTCAACAGACTTTTCACGCAATTCAGTAGTATTCATTACATCACCGTCCGCTTAACAAAAGTGGTGGACAAAGGCAATTTAGCAGCAGCTAAAGCAAATGCTTCACTGGCTAGTTGCTCAGACACACCTTCCATTTCAAACAGGACTTTACCAGGTTGAATTTGGGCTACCCAATATTCAACGTTACCCTTACCTTTACCTTGACGAACTTCAAGTGGCTTTTGGGTAATTGGCTTGTCCGGGAAAACGCGGATCCAGATCTTACCACCACGCTTGATGTGACGCGTCATAGTACGACGAGCCGCTTCAATTTGACGGGCAGTAATACGACCACGACCGGTGGCCTTTAATCCGAATTCGCCAAAGCTAACTTTACTTCCGCGATGCGCCAGACCACGATTGCGGCCTTTCTGCATTTTACGGAACTTCATACGCTTAGGTTGCAGCATTGACGTATCCCCTACTTAGCTTTCTTCTTGGCGTCACCTTTAGCGGCACGAACTTCGTCGATACCACCCAAGATTTCACCTTTGAAAATCCAAACTTTAACGCCGATGATGCCGTATGTAGTAGCAGCTTCATATGTAGCGTAATCGATATCAGCACGCAAGGTGTGTAGTGGTACACGACCCTCGCGATACCATTCTGTGCGCGCAATTTCAGCACCGCCCAGACGACCACCCAGCTGAATCTTGATACCCTTGGCACCCAGACGCATGGCGTTTTGAACCGAGCGCTTCATAGCGCGACGGAACATGACACGACGCTCCAACTGACTAGCAACACTTTGTGCTACCAACTTGGCGTCTAATTCTGGCTTACGAATTTCTTCGATGTTGATGTGCACAGGCACACCCATCAACTTAGAACATTCGGCACGTAATTTTTCTACGTCCTCACCTTTCTTACCGATAACAATACCGGGACGAGCAGTGTGGATAGTGATACGTGCATTTTGCGCAGGACGCTCGATGTCGATACGGCTCACAGAAGCGCGTTCCAGACGCTTTTCCAGAAACTCACGAACCTGCAGATCCTGCAACAAGTTTTTGGCGTAGGCAGAGCGCGAGGCATACCAAGTAGAGGTATGATCCTTGACGATACCTAGTCGAATACCTGTTGGATGTACTTTTTGACCCATGGTAACTCCTAACTCTCAGCGACTTTCACGGTGATATGACAGGAGCGCTTCAGGATTCGATCCGCACGGCCCTTGGCACGTGGCTTGATACGCTTCATGGTCATTCCTTCATCGACAAAAACAGTAGAAACTATTAATTCGTCAACATCCAGACCGTTATTATGTTCAGCATTAGCAATAGCTGAATCCAAAACCTTCTTCACCAGGTCAGCACCTTTCTTAGGGCTATAGGCAAGAATGTTTAGGGCTTCATCTACTCGCTTGCCGCGAATTTGATCAGCAACCAAACGTGCTTTTTGGGCAGAGATCCGAGCACCCTTATGCTTTGCGGTGACTTCCATCATCATCTCCTTAACGCTTCGCTTTCTTGTCCGCTGCATGTCCCTTATAGGTACGTGTAGCGGCAAATTCGCCGAGTTTATGCCCAACCATATCTTCAGTTACGAAGACAGGTACGTGTTGGCGTCCGTTATGGACTGCAATCGTCAACCCGACAAAGTTCGGGAAGATCGTAGAGCGACGAGACCAAGTCTTAATTGGCTTTCGGTCATTGCCCTCAACTGCAGCCTCAACCTTTTTCATCAAATGAAGGTCAATAAAAGGACCTTTCTTTAGTGAACGTGGCACAGCCGTTTCCTCTTAATTATTTAGCGTTACGACGACGAACAATCAACTTGTCCGTGCGCTTGTTACTACGAGTCTTATGACCCTTAGTAGGCGTACCCCATGGAGATACGGGATGACGGCCACCAGAGGTACGACCTTCACCACCACCATGAGGGTGATCAACTGGGTTCATAGCAACACCGCGAACGGTTGGACGAACACCACGCCAGCGGGAGGCACCAGCCTTACCCAGTGAACGTAGACTATGTTCGCTGTTACTTACTTCACCCAAAGTTGCGCGACATTCAGTACGAATCTTACGCATTTCGCCGGAACGCAGACGCAGAGTCGCGTAATCACCTTCGCGGGCAACCAACTGTACAGCGGCACCTGCGGAGCGGGCGATTTGCGCGCCTTTACCAGCTTTCATTTCAACGCAGTGCACCATGCTACCCAAGGGTATATTGCGAAGAGGCATAGAGTTACCAGCTTTGATCGGTGCTTCCGCACCAGATACAACCTGATCACCCGCTTTCATGCCTTTCGCAGCAATGATGTAACGACGCTCACCGTCTGCATACTTTAACAATGCAATGTTTGCAGTACGGTTTGGATCATATTCCAAACGCTCAACAACAGCAGGAATGCCATCCTTGTTACGCTTGAAATCGATAACACGATAGTGCTGCTTATGACCACCACCGATGTGACGGGTAGTGATACGACCGTTATTATTACGACCGCCAGACTTTGATTTCTTCTCTAGCAAAGGCGCATAAGGCTTACCTTTGTGCAGATCAGCGTGCACGACTTTAATGACGTGACGACGACCAGGAGAAGTTGGTTTGCACTTAACTACAGCCATAGTATTTCTCCTTACGCCTCACCGATGAAATCGATGTCGTGACCTTCAGCTAGACGCACATACGCCTTACGCACATTATCACGCTGACCCATACCAAAGCGCGTACGCTTGGTTTTGCCTTTTGCGTTTAATACACGTACTGAAGCCACTTTAACTTCAAATAACTGCTCAACAGCCTTCTTGATTTCTGGTTTGGTAGCATCCGCAGCAACCTGGAATACGACCTGACCACCATCATCAGCGACGATAGTAGCCTTCTCAGAAATATGAGGACCTAGCAGTACCTTGTAGATACGTTCTTGGTTCATGACAGCATCTCCTCGATCTTCTTCAGAGCGCCAACGGTCATTACAACCTTCTCGCTAGCAACCAAAGCCACAGGATTAACGCCAGCAGCATCAACCACATCAACCTTAGGAATATTACGAGCCGCTAGATACAGATCCGTTTCTACCGCTTCAGTTACTACCAAAGCATCAGCCGCATTAAGCTCAGATAGCTTGGCTACCATGGCTTTGGTCTTGGCTTCTGCAATAGCAAATTCTTCCACTACAACCAGACGTTCTTGACGTACCAGCTCAGCCAATATGCATTGCATAGCTGCACGGTACATTTTACGGTTAACCTTTTGGCTATAGTCCTGAGGACGCGCAGCAAAAGCACGACCACCTCCAACCCAAATTGGGCTCCGGATAGTACCAGCACGTGCACGACCTGTGCCCTTTTGACGCCAGGGCTTACGTCCGCCGCCTCGCACTTCTGAGCGAGTCTTCTGCTTGTGGGTACCCTGACGGGCGCCCGCCAGATAGGCGTTTACAACTTGATGGACAAGCGCTTCATTGAATTCACGACCGAATACGACTTCGGAAGCTTCAACGGAACCGCCTGCTGCAAGATTTAAATTCATGACAATCTCCTCCCCTTACCGTTTGATTTTAACGGTAGGTTTAACGATCACGTCACCACCAGCAGCACCAGGCACAGCGCCCTTGATCAACAGCAGATTACGCTCTGCGTCGACACGAACGACTTCTAGTTTCTGAGTAGTGACTTGCTCGGCGCCCATGTGACCCGCCATCTTCTTGCCTTTCCAGACACGACCGGGGGTTTGACATTGACCTATAGAACCGAGAGCACGGTGGGAGATAGAGTTACCGTGAGTGGCGTCCTGCATATGGAAATTCCAACGCTTAATACCACCCTGAAAGCCTTTACCTTTAGATTGGCCTGTTACATCAACTTTTTGACCAGCGGTGAAACGCTCGACAGATAGTTGATCGCCAACGGAGACCTCTTCGCCATCAACGTTACGGAATTCCCACAAACCACGACCTGCTTCAGTATTTGCCTTAGCAAAGTGACCAGCGGCTGCCTTGTTAACTCGGGAAGCACGACGTTCACCAACAGTAACCTGAATAGCTGCATAGCCATCAGTGTCAGTAGACTTCACCTGAGTCACACGGTTTGGTTCAACCTCGATGACGGTGACTGGCACGGAAACACCTTCTTCGGTGAATACACGGGTCATCCCCGCCTTCCGTCCGACTAATCCAATAGTCATTGTATTACCTCAAATAGCCAGTTGCGCACGGGACTGCTTACCCTCTACGGTTGCCGTTACACGGCATTACACGAAAATTAAATAAAGTATGTTTTTAGCGGTACCCCGCTTGCCTTACGGCTTAAAATAGATTCAGTTTGGTATTAACCTAGACTGATCTGAACATCTACGCCCGCAGCCAAGTCTAGCTTCATTAGAGCATCTACAGTTTTTTCTGTAGGGTCTACGATATCTAGAACACGCTTGTGGGTGCGGATTTCGTATTGATCACGCGCGTCTTTATTAACGTGCGGAGAGATCAAAACTGTGTAACGCTCTTTGCGCGTTGGCAGTGGAATTGGACCACGAACCTGAGCGCCAGTACGTTTGGCAGTATCAACGATTTCCAACGTAGAAGAATCGATCAATCGATGATCAAAAGCCTTCAACCGAATACGGATTTTTTGGTTTTGCATTATCGACCACAACCTTCATTAAACGGGTTTTAAATCCACCCTAATAATCGTTACGTGAGCATTGCAAAAGACAATAGCATTCCGCCCCGATTTAAAAGGGTACGAAATTATACGGAATAAAAATTAGCAACGCAAGACTATTTCTACTAAACCGAAATGTCTCCTGGATAACTTTTTATAGACGCAGAAAGCGACCTAAAAATATTTACCAGAAACAAAAATATCATCCTGCATATTTTATGTTCGATCTTGCTAGTTATTTACTGTATAATTCGCGCGACTTTTTTAAGCACTTTATTTAAGCAGATAACCGAGTACTGAAATGGCTGATCTATCCCACTATCGAAATATAGGTATCTTCGCCCACGTTGACGCGGGTAAGACCACCACTACTGAACGCATACTTAAGCTGACTGGTAAAATCCATAAAACCGGCGAGGTTCACGACGGTGAATCGACTACTGACTTTATGGAACAGGAAGCAGAACGCGGTATTACCATCCAGTCGGCAGCAACAACCTGCTTCTGGAAAGACCACCGTATGAACATCATCGATACCCCTGGACACGTTGACTTCACTGTTGAAGTATATCGTTCCTTGAAAGTACTTGATGGTGGCGTTGGTGTATTCTGTGGTTCTGGCGGGGTTGAGCCTCAGTCCGAAACCAACTGGCGTTATGCTAACGAATCTGAAGTAGCGCGTATTATCTTTGTTAACAAGTTGGACCGTATTGGTGCTGACTTCCTGCGCGTTGTTGGTCAAGTTGAAAACGTGCTTGGTGCCAACCCATTGGTAATGACCTTACCTATTGGCCGTGAAGATGGTTTTGTTGGTGTGGTCGATATTTTAACCAAAACAGCATTTGTATGGGATGATTCTGGCCTACCAGAAAACTTTGAGATCGTTGATATTCCTGCCGACATGGTCGACCAAGTTGAAGAGTATCACGAGAAGCTTATTGAAACTGCTGTAGAACAGGATGATGATCTAATGATGGCTTATATGGATGGTGAAGAGCCTTCCATGGAAGACATTAAGCGTTGTATCCGCAAAGGTACCATTGCCCTTGACTTCTTCCCTACCTATTGTGGTTCTGCCTTTAAGAACAAAGGTGTGCAATTGGTATTGGATGCCGTGGTTGATTATCTACCCAGCCCAACTGAAGTTGATGCCCAGCCATTAACTGATGCTGAAACAGGCGAAGCCACTGGTGAAGTTGCTACCGTATCTTCTGACGAGCCACTGCGTGCTTTGGCATTTAAGATTATGGATGACCGTTTTGGTGCCTTAACCTTTATCCGCATCTACTCAGGTGTATTAAATAAAGGTGACACCATTCTTAACTCATACACTGGTAAAACAGAACGTATTGGCCGTATGGTAGAAATGCACGCTGATGAGCGTACTGAGCTGTCTACTGCTCAAGCTGGTGACATTATCGCTGTTGTAGGTATGAAGAACGTACAAACTGGTCACACCCTATGTGATCCAAAAGCTCCTTGTACCCTAGAGCCTATGATCTTCCCTGAGCCGGTAATCTCTATTGCCGTATCGCCAAAAGACAAAGGTTCTACTGAGAAGATGGGTATTGCTATTGGTAAGATGGTGGCAGAAGATCCTTCTTTTGTAGTTGAAACTGATGAAGATTCTGGTCAAACCATCCTTAAGGGTATGGGTGAATTACACCTTGATATTAAGGTAGACATTCTGAAGCGTACTTATGGTGTTGAACTGATCGTAGGTCAGCCACAGGTTGCTTATCGTGAAACCATTACGGTACCTCTTGAAGACAGCTACACTCATAAGAAGCAGTCTGGTGGTTCTGGTCAATTTGGTAAGATCGATTACCGCATCAAGCCAGGCGAAACTGGTTCTGGTTTCCAGTTCACTTCAACTGTTGTAGGCGGTAACGTACCAAAAGAATTCTTCCCAGCTATCGAGAAAGGCTTTGCCGGTATGATGGAAGAAGGTCCTTTGGCTGGTTTCCCACTACTAGACGTGGAAATTGAACTGTTTGATGGTGGTTATCACGCTGTTGACTCCTCAGCTGTAGCCTTTGAAATTGCTGCCAAGGGTGCCTATCGTCAATCTATGCCTAAAGCTGGCCCACAGTTGCTAGAGCCAATTATGAAAGTTGACGTGTTTACCCCAGATGATCACGTTGGTGATGTGATTGGTGATTTGAACCGTCGTCGTGGCATGATCAAAGATCAGGAAGCTGGTGTAACTGGTGTGCGTATTAAGGCAGATGTACCACTATCAGAAATGTTTGGCTACATCGGTCACTTGCGTACCATTACCTCTGGTCGTGGCCAATTCTCCATGGAATTCTCTCACTATATGCCTTGCCCACAGAATGTGGCTGAGCAAGTGATTGAAGAAGAGAAAGAAAAGAAAGCGGCTAAGTAACTTAGCTAGCTAAAAAAACCCGCTAACCTAAAAAGTTAGCGGGTTTTTTGTAGCTATTTTCGGTATCTGCTTAATCCGCTTGGCGCTGTTTAAGCAATAGCTTAATCTCTGCTAATTCCTGCTGCAGGTCAGCTAGAGTAGCCTCTCCTTTGGCATCGGCCTCGGCCTGCCGCTCCTTACTATGCTCATTTTCCATAACATTCACAACGATACCTATTACCATATTTAAAAAGGCAAAAGCAGTGAGGAAAATAAAACTCAGGAAATAAGCCCAAGCAAAACCGTACACTTCCATAACCTCATACATCACATCAGTCCAGTCCTCAAAGGTCATCACCCTAAATAAGGTCAACATAGAGATGGAGATATCCTGCCATAAAGAAGGATTGATATTAGCGAAAAATGACGTACCCACAGCGGCATATATATAAAAGATAATAAACATCAACAACACCACATAACCCAACTGGGGAAGGGCTTTGATAAGTGAGTTCAGCAACAACCGCAACTCGGGCACGATGGACACCATACGCAAGACCCTGAAAATGCGAATTAAGCGGCCAACTAATGCCAGTTCACTATCTTCAACAGGTATCAAACTAACGACGACAATAATGGTGTCGAACAAATTCCAAGGATCCCTAAAGAACCGAGATTTATTGGCATCACCCAAGAAACGCAAACTAATTTCCAACAGAAAGAAGACAGTGATTACCACATCTAGCCAGCCAATAACAACCATAACGTTAGCTGGAATAGAATAGGTCTTGGCACCAATCACTATGGCCGACAGTAGGATTACGGCCACTACCGATAACTCAAATAGTTTATTACTGCGTAGCTTAAATAAAGTAGACTGAATCGACGCAAAACTCATGTCATGGCTCCTATATTATTGATTAGTATCCAAGGATAAATTTTAGCATTAGTAATGCTCTTACTGGTGTATATTTAGGCACAAAAAAAGCCGCTACGAATTAACCCGAAGCGGCTTTTTTAAGTGCTGACACGCAGCACTAAATAGCTTAGTCGATGATCTTAGCTACAACACCTGCACCTACGGTACGGCCACCCTCACGAATCGCGAAACGTAGACCTTCATCCATAGCAATCGGGCAAATCAAC
>MDSZ01153812.1_pt1 | contig 60151 bp, 57 predicted proteins | sample 811201 | NCBI WGS metagenome assembly MDSZ01 (sample SAMN05326647, study PRJNA326480) | marine metagenome | isolation source: seawater | place: Indian Ocean: North | collected 2010
CTGGTCAATATAATCAGCATGCATGTCCTCTCACCGGAAAAGACGTCACGAAAACATCTCCGGAGTTTAAGGTCGATGCTGACGGACAAGGAACAGTCACCGTGCGTCTTGCATCCGATGATTTAGTAGCAAAACTTGCTGCCATGGATGTGGCAGAGCAAGTTACAGCAATCTTTGGTCCAAACGGCTTTGAGGCTGGGAAATTTTCTGCAGAATAACCCAATTCTTTTTGATAACTGTTTTAAGAAGGTAGGGGGCAGAAAGCGTACTGTCCTCTACCTTTTTTATTCAGCCATCTCATCTGGCAATGCGGGCTTGTTATGGGTGATCATGAAAACCAAGACCGTTTCATATAAGACTTTGAAAGGGCAACTCTTCTTTTTTTTCTCTATCAAACGGGATATTACTGAAAAAGGAATGTGTCTGGATCCCATAGAGTTGGTACAAAAAGCGACCGTCGCTTAGTTCTTCTAGGAGTTTCTCCTCAGGCTTTTCAATGTGAAGCAGAATCGTAAAAAAATGGAACTTTCTGTTGGATGAAATTGGGGTTGGGATGATTACATCGGCCCCCATTAACTGCTTATAGCCCTGACAGAGAGTATGGCTTCTAAACCAATGCCCGTCCTTTATATTTCTCGCCAGTTCTGCCAATCGATGTCCATCTCGGTGAGCAACCTGCATCACATAGTTATCTGTTCCGAAAATCATTGATTGAAACACCTTTCCTCTCAACCATAAACGCCCTCTAATTCTAGAAGGATTCAGACCAACGACGAGTTCCTTCTTTAGCTGCAGCAGAAAATAGTTTCCAAGAATGCCACAGCTATTGAAAAATCCAACGACATCTTAGCAATTGCTTTATCGATAATCGTCACCTCAACGATTCCTCAATTTCACCTACGAACACGTCTTTGCATATCACCCAACCATTTCACAATATCTTCCTACGAGATAGAATCTTGAGTGATTCCCTTGGACTACAATATTTTCCTTCTACATCATGGAATACCAGGCTTATGGTTCAAACGATTTTGTCTCAAGCATTTGTGGATCTTTTCCGAAGAAGTGGACCTGTCACTCTCATCGATGTTCGAACCCCAGCTGAATTTGAAGAGGTTCACGTGGATGGAGCCCATAACATCCCTCTCGACGAAATTGACCCTGCAGCAATCCGTAACACCTACCACAATACAAATGGACCGATCTATTTTATTTGTCGGTCTGGTGGGAGAAGCAAACAAGCCTGTGAAAAAATGCTCGCGTTCGGCATAGAAAATGTCATCAGTATTGATGGCGGGACTGCTGGCTGTGAGTTAGCCGGTATTCCAGTCCATCGTGGCAAACGAATGATATCTCTTGAACGACAGGTACGTATCACAGCTGGCTTGTTGGTTGCGGTTGGAGCAGCACTTTCTGCATTTGGTCCTGATGCAACATCGAAACTCCTCGGAGCAAGCATGGCTGGATTGGTGGGGTGTGGCCTTGCCTTTGCTGGGATGACCGATACATGCGGAATGGCAGTTGTGCTTTCAAAAATGCCGTGGAACAGACGATCTATGAAAAACAATTCCGCAACGTGTTCTTTAGCTATCCTCTTCAGCCTCGTTGTGGGTAGCGCTGCCCATACTCTCCTTGCTGAACACACGCATGATTCACTTGCGCATATCAAAACAAACATTGCCGAACAAAAAGCACGACTGATCGATGTTCGTGAGCCTGACGAGTGGGACGAAGGGCATCTTATCGACGCTCAACTTTTACCACTCAGCGATCTCGAAGGTGGTATATCGCCGAAAAAGCTTTCGACCATATTACCAAGAAGTAAAATCATCTATTGCCACTGCCTGTCTGGTGGGAGATGTCTTCGCGCTGCATCAATTCTTCAGAAGCTCGGGTACGATGCTCGTGCGATGAAAACCGGTTACTCTTCTCTTATTGCTGCAGGATTTCATTCGACTGAGCAACCATAAAGAAGCTATTCGGTGACAGGCAGTAGGTTCTTTTATAAGACAAGAGGTATCTGTGTTCCCTTGAGAGATATCTCGCACCTTTCCTTCTCTCTCTTAACTCAACTACCACATTTCCGTAGTTTTGTCCGTCCGTACAAAAGTTTCGTCCAGTTCGTAGACGAACGTTAGTGTGTAGTGATTCGTCATCATGCGTGTTGCGGAACATAAAAGACATGTTTCATAGTATTCAATTGAACCGTGCAACCATAGCGACGTTTATCCTACTTGTTGTCATCTGCCATGTGGCACATGGTCGTGAAGTCCGTGATATCGATGCCGATCGGGATGCCTTTACACCATCCACCTCGTTGGTCGATGACAATCACAGTCTTTTTGAATCCGCCTTCACATTTATTGATGTCCGAAGCGGTCCCGACACCTACAGTTTCCCAGAATTTCTTTTTAGAAAACGTATAGCCGATAGATTTGAATTGCGGCTTGGAGTAAACCAAGAAATTGGCTCTAGTGGAAATGTTGTCACCGCTATTGAATCTGGCGAAGGTTTAGGCGACACATTGTCTTCTGAAACCTCTCTTTTCTACGGGCTCAAAACACGACTGACAGAACAATCAGGATGGATGCCGAGAAGTGTTGTTATTGTCGAAGCCTTCACTCCTGTTGCAGGTGAGGTCTGGAATACTGAACCTGTTGCGTCAGTGGTTTGGGGCTGGGAACTCCCTGACTACTACCGCTTCGATGCTGCCTTCCGATATGTCTATGCAGCAGGTGAAGAGGGAACCTTCAATCGTTGGCAACCGTCTGTGGCTCTTCGGATGCCAATGACAGAGCAGTTTGAGGTTCATGCTGAATGGTTTGGTACGTGGACAACTGGTCACATGAATGATACGGTGCGACCGTTTGCAGGCCCCGGCTGCCACTTCCTCATCACAAAGGGCTTTGAACTCGGTCTCCGGATGGGCTGGGGGCTCACGCAGGATGCCGCCAACTTCTTTTTCAATGCTGGAACAGCCTATCGCTTCTAATACGAAGCGAGTGCTCTGTTTTTTGGTTAGACTTTGGGCGTTACAAAGGATACGCCGACATGAAACCAAAAATCGGATTCATTGGATCATTATTGCTCATCACGTTGTTCTTAGGAGGATGTTCTCCCTCACCCAATACCAACACAATTCGTGTTGGCATGGAGCTCTCTTATCCACCATTTGAAATGACTGATACGGAAGGGCGTCCGACGGGCATTAGTGTTCGACTTGCCGAATCACTTGCTGATCACCTCAGCCGAGAGTTAATCATTGAAAATATCACTTTTGATGGTCTTATCCCTGCGCTCAAGACAGGAAAAATTGACTGTATCATATCCTCTATGACAGCAACTCCCGAACGAAGCCGCTCGATAGCTTTTTCAAAACCATATCTAACAACTGGTTTAGCACTTCTTGTGGCGAGAGATTCTCCCATTCATTCAACCGCTGACCTCGACCAAGATGGTCAAACAATAGCAGTCAAAAAAGGTACGACAGGACATCAGTTTGCTTCTCAAGAACTTGAGAAAGCAAAGATCTTGGTTCTTGACAAAGAATCTGCTGCTGTTTTAGAAGTTTCACAGGGAAAGGCCGATGCTTTCATTTATGACTCTCTTTCTATTTATCAAAACCATAAACGTCATCTCAATACAACACGCGCTCTCTTAAGACCATTTCGTGAAGAAACATGGGCCATTGGGCTGCGCCCACAAGATCAAGAAATGAAGGTTGAGATAGACGCATTTTTAGATGCCTTCAAAGAGAAAGATGGCTTTGAGCGACTGGGAGATGAGTTTCTTTCGGAGGAAAAGGCATATTTCAAGAAAGAAGGACTTCCGTTCTACTTTTAAGCACTATGTCGCAAGCACAACCACCTCATACATCTCAAATCAACAAGCACGGCTGGTATCAGAGGATGCCACGATGGCTGGCACATGTCATTGTGATGTTGGTTCTCACTGCCGGAGTTGCTTTGGCGTTCATGAGAGTCGACTACACATGGAACTGGTTGGGTGTATGGGAATATAGACAGAAGTTTATTCAAGGCTGGGTCACAACCGTTGGCATAAGTCTTACCGCCCTCGTGTGCAGCAGTTTTATTGGAATCTTTACAGCATTTCTTCTTCAGGCAAAAAACCCCATCGTTGGGGCGATTGGCCGGGTGTATGTCGAGATTGTGCGTGGCACACCACTTCTTGTCCAACTCCTCATAGGCTTTTACGTAGTCGCCAGCGCAATCGGTCTTGAAAATCGTTTTGTTGTTGGAATTCTCATACTTTCATTATTTAGTGGTGCATATATGGCTGAAATCTTTCGTGGTGGATTGGCTGCAATTCCTGCCACGCAACGAGATGCGGCACGGTCAATTGGCCTGTCATCACTGCAAACAATGAGATTCGTCATACTCCCACAAGCTATTCGCCTTGTCCTTCCACCTGTTGCGGGACAACTTGTTTCACTGATCAAAGACTCTTCGCTTCTTTCGGTAATCGCAATTTCAGAGTTTACTTTGGCTGCACAAGAGGTTAATTCATTTACCTATTCAACACTGGAAAGTTATCTGCCACTTGCTGTCGGATATTTATTACTGACTCTTCCGCTCTCTGCGGCAGGCCGATGGCTCGAAATCCGATTTAAATTTGAGTCCTAACATTTTTGCTACTCATATCTAAGATACTACTGACGATAGATGCATTTTTACAAACGCCATTTGGCTCCTTTTACACCGATTAATTTTATGCCTCACGCACGCATGCCAAACGCTGCAACGTGATGGTCCCTTCTCTTTTTATTCGTACCTCATGAATCTCACTATTTCCCATCTCACCCAGCAGTTTGGCTCAACCACCATTCTCGATGCATTAGATCTGTCAACAGAAGACATTCAGGCCCTTGTTCTTGTTGGACCATCCGGTGGGGGAAAATCAACACTCCTTCGGATTCTTGCTGGTCTCGATGTACCAACTAATGGAGATGTGGCGTTTGATGGAGTACCACTCCCCCGTGATGAGTCATCACTACGAGAATATCGAAAAACTATTGGAACGGTATTCCAGGCATACAACCTCTTCCCCCATCTCACGGCACTTGAAAATCTTCTCTTACCTCTTGTTCAAGTTCATGGACTTCAACCGGAAGAAGCTCGAGAACGAATTTGTGAACCACTCGAGCGTTTTGATTTGGCAAAACATGCGTCAAAACGACCTGCACAACTCTCCGGTGGACAAAAACAACGAATCGCCATCCTAAGAGCACTTGTCATACAACCACAGAGAATGTTTCTCGATGAACCAACGTCTGCGCTTGATCCAGAGATGACAGGCGAAGTTCTTGAAATGATTGGAGAATTAAAATCCTCTGGAACACAGTTCGTACTCGTGACCCATGAAATGGGTTTTGCAACACGAGTGGCTGATGACATTGCATTCATCGCGGAAGGGAAAATCATCTCGCATGGAAACGCTCAAAAGATAACTGAGGAACACTCCAACCCACGTGTAAGAAAATTTTTCGAACACATTCTGCCATGATAAACGATCCAACACGCATCCAGTCCTTTGCACGCAGTGCCTTCCTTGGCAGTCTCGTCGCCGACGCACTTTCCATGCCTGTACATTGGTATTACAACCAGAGGTCCATTGATTCTGATTACCCTGATCTGATTCGTTCCGCAGGCTATTTATCTCCCAAAAATCCTCATCCCGATAGTATTTTATGGCGATCACAATATTCTCCTCCAAGCAAAGAACTGGATATTCTTCGAGAACAATCACAGTTTTGGGGACAACGTGGCATTCATTATCATCAGTTTCTCTCAGCCGGTGAAAACACCCTCAATTTTCGCCTCGCATCAATCCTCTACAAACTGATCCGTCGTCAGCGAGACTATGACCCTGAGGCCTGGCTCGATCAATATGTCACTTTTATGCTGACGCCGGGGCAACACCGTGATACGTATGTAGAGGAGTACCACAGGCATTTTTTCAACAACCTAGCTGCAAATCGAAAACCTATAAATTGTGGTGTCCGAGACATCCATATTGGTGGACTCGTAGCTGTTCCAGCAATTGTTGCTGCACTCGGCCCCATGCATCATGATCTCAAAAGAGTTATTCGACTCCACGTAAGCCTCACCCATAAAGACGATGATGTCTTAGAAGCTGCAGATGTTTTATCGACTATCCTCATACACACATGCAAAGGCGATCATCTTCGGGAAGTGATTCTTGCTGAGGCGAGTGACTGGATCTCATCGGCCAAAATAGAAAAATGGTCGAAATACCCTGATCAGCATGTTGTGGGGCACATCCTCTCATCGGCTTGCTATATCAAAGATGCATTTCCAGCCGCCCTGTACTTGGCGTGGCGGCATGCTGATGATTTTCATACTGGCATTACATCGAATGCTCGCTGTGGCGGTGACAACTGTCATCGCGGTGCCGTCGTTGGATCATTATTGGGAGCATCCTCTCGCATTCCAGATGAACTTCTAGAGCATCTCCTCATACGTGATACATTGTAGGTTTTCTTTTTTGAATTAAAAACGTCCTTTTAAGTTTTCAGGGTATGTACAGCATGAGCAACATCTCAACAGAAATAAGTCATAAACACATGGTTGATAAGCCCTCTCGAGATCAGTTTGCCGAGTTGTCACGGCCTTTGTCTCCCACGAAAACACTACTGCTGACTCCTGACAGCTCGCAGTCAGATCCAGTGGCAGCAAAGCGACACGAACTCCGCCAGGCATTTCATCAAACTTGTGAACTGTACGACTGCCTATTTGATCTCATTCGCAATGATGAGTCTTACTATGAACGACACGAACCTCTAAGACATCCACTCATTTTCTACTTTGCCCATCCCGCAGTTTTCTACATCAATAAACTGACAACTGGCCATTATATTTCTCATCGAATTGATTCAACACTTGAGGCCATGATGGCTGTCGGAGTCGATGAAATGTCTTGGGATGATCTTAATTCCGCTCACTATGAATGGCCGTCAGTAGATGCCGTCCGGAACTATCGAGCATCTCTTCGTGAGTTTATTGATGAATTTATTCAGACCATGCCTTTATCACTTCCAATCACGTCCGATCAACCGGCTTGGATCATTCTTATGGGCATTGAACATGAACGAATTCATCTTGAAACATCAAGCGTTATCATGCGAATGATGCCACTCAATGAACTCCGCACTGACAATGATCTTCATCCGGAAGAAAAAAAATTGTGGTCCATGTGTGATCAAACATCCATTCCTCCAAAAAATGACTGGTTGCCCGTGGCAGAAACAACTGTCATGCTCGGAAAGCCCTCATCTGACCATACGTATGGCTGGGACAATGAATACGGTTCTGACAAAGTACAATTGCCCGCTTTTAGGTCCGCTAAACAACTCGTATCAAATCAAGAGTTTCTGGAGTTTATGAATGACGGCGGCTACCGTGACGAAACACTCTGGACTGAGGAGGGGCAGGGCTGGTTGCACTACACAAGAGCAACACATCCAAGATTCTGGTCTGAACGAAGTGGCAAGTTTGTCCAAAGAAACCTGCTCAATGAAATCCCACTTCCTCTTGACTGGCCAGTAGAAGTGAATTGCCTGGAAGCTCAAGCATATTGTGCTTGGCTCGCGAGAAAAACGGGAGAAAATGTCCAACTCCCAACCGAAGCACACTGGTATGCACTGCGAGCAACACTTCCGCCAGAAATAAATGACGACCAGCCGTATTGGAAGACCGCTCCAGGAAATATCAATCTGGAAAACGGAGCATCCAGTACTCCTGTCAATCACTTCCCACAGGGAGCATTTTGTGATGTTATTGGAAATGTTTGGCAATGGACCCGCACCCCAATCATGCCGTTTAAGGGGTTTGAAGTACATCCGTTATATGATGACTTTTCAGTACCAACATTTGATGGTCGACATAATCTCATCAAGGGCGGGTCTTGGATTTCCACAGGCAATGAAGCTCTTATCAGTTCCCGATATGCATTTCGTCGTCATTTCTTTCAGCACGCAGGCTTTCGAACAATCGTGGAAGAACCGGGAAGTGAGGCGGTTACTGAGGGATCAAGACTATATGAAACTGACCAACTTGTCACTCAATACATAGAGTTTCATTACGGCGATCCTGCACTTGGCATCCCAAACTTTCCTCAAGCCTGTGTTGCTGAATCTATAACTCACTGTGATGACTCCTCACGACATCGCTGCCTTGATATCGGTTGCTCAGTCGGTCGATCAGCGCTTGAATTTGCTCAGTATTTTGACCACGTTGATGCCATCGACTTTTCAGCGCGGTTTATCCAAGCAGGCGTTCGGCTTCAAAATGGAAACGATGTACTCTACGAAATCCCAACAGAAGGAGAATTGACCACTGCTCAATCGGTCTCTCTGGCAGACTTGGGTCTTATGACAACAGCCAAGCGTGTGAACTTCATGCAGGGTGATGCCTGTAATCTCAAGGAGATTTTTACAGACTATGATCTTGTTTTTGCCGGTAATCTTATTGATCGGCTGTATGAGCCATTAATGTTTCTCGAAAGTATCCAACATCGAATTCGACCAGGAGGCCTTCTCATCCTCACTTCTCCATACACATGGCTTGAGGAATATACTCCAAAATCAAAATGGCTTGGCGGCATACGCGAAGCCGGCGAACCTGTCTCAACCTTTGATGGCTTAATGAACGCTCTGTCATCACGTTTTGAGTTTAAGCACCGGAAAGATATTCCCTTCACCATTCGTGAGACATCACGAAAGCATCAACATTCCGTGGCTGAAATGACTGTCTGGAAGAAAAAGGCATAAACAGTCTTGTGCTACAGATACTGTTGAAGGATCTCTTGAAGTTCTACCTCCGTAACCGTCCGGGGGTTTCCTCTCATACTCGCTCCACGTGAGTTCTCGGCGAGCCACGCTACTTTATCAGGAGGAAGCCCAATATCGGAAAGACGTCGTGGAACACCTACCTCATGACAGAGTGTTTCTATGCGATCCACGAATGCTTCAGCGTCTCGCTCTTCACCCTTTGATGGTTTCAACGTGATACATCGCTCAAGCTGGGCGAGTTGCGAAGCTGCAGTTTTTAGGTTGGTACGGAGAGCTACTGGAAGCATGACGGCACAAGCCAGACCATGAGGAGTACCACACTCTACTCCAAGTGCAGCAGCCACTCCGTGAGCCATGCCAAGCCCTGAATTCGCTAATGCAACTCCGGAAACAAAGGCTGCGTGACTCATGTCGGTGCGAGCTTCGAGGTCATGTGAATCCCGTAGAATGCGAGGCAACGCTTGTATCGCACGCGGCAGAGCATCAAGAACAAGCGATTGAGGAATTGGCTGTGCAAATCGGCAGATAAAAGACTCAATCAACTGAGTAATCGCATCCATCCCAGTAGCTACCGTTGTCATTCTAGGACAGGACGTACAAAGGAGCGGATCGATCAGAGCGGCCCGAGGCACCATCATTGGGCTCCTCATGCTCTTTTTGAACCTTCGGCGTGAACAAGAAATGACTGCATTGCGTGTAGCTTCCGCTCCAGTGCCAGCTGTGGTCGGAACAGCAACAACCGGAAGAGGCGCGTTCTTGATTGAAAGGTTCCGGCCGACACCCTCAAGTCGGTTAATGACTCCCAAATCAATATCTTCTCGAATCTCACCCTCTTTTAGATTGGTGACGAGCGCAGCCACTGCTTTTGCAAGATCGATTGTTGCTCCTCCACCAATCGCTACTACGACAATATCTTCGTACTGGGGTGGCAGAGATGCCATGACACGAACAACATCATCTACCGTTGGCTCACCCTTGGACGATGCTATCTTTCTTGCAGTAACACCAGAACCAGCAAGGCTGTCTGACACTCGCTCGGCGACACCGGTTGCATCAAAACTGTTTGTGCCAGTAACAAGCCATGCAGAAGAACCGTAATTGGAGACAATACCTCCCAGCTCAGAGATTTTTCCAACCCCCAAACGAACAAGCGAAGGTACATTAAGGTCATATCCTTCAATATTCATTTCTACGCACTCCAAACATCCATTATTTCAGTTTCTCGTTAGTCCTGCACGCAGTCCTTTTCTTTGCAGCATAGTACCTAGAAAATAAGTAGCGTACGCTTTTATAAATCATGGATCATTAAACCTCTGAAACTAGCTGTGCAAACAAAACCAACCAAACTTGAGATTCCTTGCTGCTCTGGTCCCGTTGTAGGAACAATTCGTCCTCCAGGATCAAAGAGTATTACAAACCGTGCTCTTGTGTGCGCGGCATTGGCTGACGGCACAAGTCAACTGACTGGTGCCTTAGATAGTCAAGACACTCAGGTCATGGTCAGAGGACTTGAAGCCCTCGGCATAGTCTTGGATGCCGATTGGAAACGGGGGCATGTACATGTTCATGGCTGTGGAGGAAATATTCCAGCAACCTCGGCAAATATTAATTGTGCTGCAAGTGGGACTACGATCCGTTTCTTGTCAGCTGTGTGTGGACTTGCCAAGGGTGTGTATCAATTAGACGGAACACCTCGCATGCGCAAACGCCCAATTGGTGATCTCGTGATGGCCATGCAACAACTTGGAGTGAATGCTGACACAAGAAGCGAGGGCGGCTGCCCTCCTATTGTGATTCACAGCTCCGGCTGCACAGGTGGTGTCGCCCAGGTGGCCGGCAATATCTCAAGTCAATTTGCCAGTGGACTTGCAATGGTAGGGCCATGCACCCGAGACGGACTAACGATTGAGTTTACGGGCACCCTTGTCTCACTTCCGTATCTCGAGATGACAAAGCTTGTTATGCAATCTTTTGGTGGTCATTGTGATTCCACAAGGACACATACATGGCGTATCAACCCAACTGGCTATCAAGGTATCGAATATGCCATAGAACCTGATGCCTCAGCAGCCAGTTATTTTGTCGCAGCTGCCGCAATGACAGGGGGACGCGTACGGATTGAGGGCCTTGGACGATCAAGCATGCAAGGCGATGTTAACTTCTGTGATGTTCTGGAAAAAATGGGCTGCTCTGTTGAATGGCATGAATCTCCTCACCCTGGAGTCACTGTGAGTGGTCGGGCAACGCATGGCATCGATATTGATATGAATGCAATTAGTGATACGGTGCCAACGCTTGCCGTAGTGGCTCTTTTTGCATCTGAGCCTACGCACATCAAAAATGTTGCTCACATTCGTGACAAAGAGACTGATCGGATTCGAGATCTCGCTACTGAGTTAAGAAAACTTGGTGCGAAGGTGACTGAGCACCCAGATGGACTGACCATCTATCCATCACCATTACACAAGGCCACAATTCAGACATACGATGATCACAGAATGGCCATGAGTTTGTCTCTGGTGGGACTTTGCGTCGAGGGGGTAGATATTATTGACCCTTCATGTGTTGCGAAGACGTTTCCTGACTATTGGAACCGCCTCAGTGATATCGCTCACATCGATCTGTCAGCCTACTCATCGAAAACCACCTGAGCCTGAAGAATCGTTGCCGCTTTCTCTAGCAGAGTATCTACTGTCGCCGAGGCTGGCCTCTCTGCAAAGTCACAACAATTTTTTGCAATATCACCGCTGGCAACAAACCCTCCACCACAGTGATCACAATACACGCGAGAACCTAGCAGCTGTGCATTAATCCGGAGCGAACGACCGCACACAGGACACGCTTGATAAAAATCCATTGGTGTTTCCATGGAAGATTCTCCAGAGACGTTATCTAGAAATTATTCCAATCAACCCCGAAAGAACGAATATTTTAATCATCTACCCCACGACTGCCAATATCTTTTTTGACGCAAAAAAGCAGTACTTAGGACACAGAAGCAGTTAATCAATGAGCCCATATTCTAACTCGTTGCCACATTCTACAATCAAAAGGGTTACCCAAAGCAAGTGACTCGAGTAACAGGATGAGTCTCAATCGTTTCCACTACCATCACCGATTACCACATTTGATATTTCATGCTTTCACGCCCCTGGTGTATTCCGATTATTTTCGCCAGTTGGCTCATCGCAATGCACTGGCTGATAACAACGAAGATACTCTCAACACGACCGGTGTATTCAACAATTGGGAATCAGGTTTTCTTTGCTTCAGAAAATCAGTTTATTCCTGTTGCCTGGACGGTCCTCTGGGATGATCAGGGGGTAGGATACGCCTTGAGTCGAGCGACTCAAACAACAGACTCCGGCCTCACAGTTGAAACATTCTTGAAATTTGACAACCTCCCGCTTGACAAAATATTGCATCCATGGATCACCAAAAGTATTCCGTTCAATTCCGATGAGAAACTTAACTTTCCGTTGCATGCTACGGGGATCGTCAAAATAGACTCTTCCGGATCCCTTTCATCTTTCTCTACAACAATTGTTCTGCCCACAACAAAAAATCGTATAGCACTCGCAGGAACCGTACGGAACAATCTTGTTTCTATTGCCATCGACATGGATCAGTTTCACTATGAAACTGAAAGACAACTTCCAGAAGGTGTCATGCTGAGCGATGAACTTTCTCCACAAGCAACCATTCCGGGGCTTTTCGTTGGCAAACAGTGGGTCGTACCCACGTATAACCCCCTCAAGCCATCGACATCAACCATTGACCTTTACTACGCCAACGTCACCAGAGAACGAATGTTTTTCTGGCAAGATCATTTGACTCGTGTGTATGAAGTAAACTACCACAATGATCCCTTAGCCACACATCATGATCCTGATTTTACATTGTTAGTTGACATGGACGGCCGCGTCCTCAAACAAGAGTCAATGTTTCTTGGATCAAAACTTTCATTCCTCCGCCGAACAACTGAGGATGCCGAAGCCCTTAGCAACCAACGCACGCTTCATCAGCATCAACAAAAAAGTCATCCAACGTCAGTCAACCAAAAAAGCATTTTTGAGCCTACTGAAAGGTAATCAAATGATCGAGTTCGAAAATGTTTCTCGTCGTTATGGCAAAAAACTTGCTGTTGCCGATGTTTCTTTCACGATACCTTCCGGTGAGTTATTTGCGCTACTTGGACCAAATGGCGCAGGAAAGACAACCTCCATAAAAATGCTTGTTGGCTTGCTTCGCCCATCACAAGGAATAATTCGAGTCTGTGGCCATAACATTGTCACATCTTCCCAAAGCGCTCACATGCATCTCGGCTATGTTCCAGACGAACCGTGCCTCTATGACAAACTGACTGGACGTGAGTTTCTTTGGTTTATCGCTGAAATGTTCGGGCTGGCTCATGACGCGGCACAGCCCCGTATTGAAAAAGAAATTGAGTATTTTCAGCTTGCAGAATTCGCTGATGATCTTGCTGAAAGCTATTCACTCGGCATGAAGCAGCGACTTGTCTTTGCTGCATCTCTCATTCATGAACCCAACGTTCTTGTTCTCGATGAACCCATGGTTGGACTCGATCCTTGGAGTGTGCGGATTGTCAAGGATCGGCTGAAAGAAAACACGAAAAAAGGCATGGTGGTGTTCATGTCAACACATACTCTTGCCATGGCTGAAGAGATGGCTGATCGCATAGGCGTGATGGTGCAGGGACAGCTACAGTTTCTCGGTACTGTCGAAGAATTGCAGCAACAGATCTCAAATGAGTCCTCCAACCTTGAGCAACTGTATCTCCGTCTCACCTCTTCATCATCAATTTCTTCGGACATGACACAGTAGATTTGTCTCACAATGGACGATCCTCTTCACACATCTACATCTGAAAAAAAAGAGACTCTCTCGTTAACCAGCGAGGCTCGTCTTTTCTCACGTCTCAGAACAACGCTCGCCAAGCAAACGGTGATGTGGATGCTTGGTCATGCCAGACTGAGGCTCGCCATGGTGTGCATTCTCAGCACTATCTTCTGGGCATTGCTATTTGGTCTATTTTTTGAGGGCTTTCTATTTGTGAATTCACTTCACGATGAAATCATACCTCTCCTTTTTAATGTCTTTTTTGCCTCACTCATGGCCATGATTATTTTCTCAAGTTGCATTCTTACCTATGGCGGATTGTACATATCGTCGGAGGCCAAATTCTTACTCACACTCCCAGTCAGTGCTGAGTCTATCTTCTCTCACAAATTCAAGGAAATACTCTGGTTTTCATGTTGGGGCTTGATGCTTCTCGGAAGCCCTATGCTCATTGCGTATGGTGTCATTCGAGAATCTTTTCTGACTTATTTTCTACTCATTTTTCCTTTCATGATTTCTTTTGTCCTCATCCCCGCAACGTTAGGAAGTATTCTTTGCATTCTCATAGCGGCTTGGCTCGCACGGCTGCGATATATCGTTATTGCAATCACAGCCACGATCGGAAGCATTGTCGTTTTATGGCTTGGGTGGTCTTTAGTCTATTCAGCCAATACCGAAGGCCTTTCAACATCGTGGTTTGAAACTGCATTATCTCAAATGTCAGTTGTTGAAAACCCGCTCTTCCCAAGCTGGTGGCTTTCGAGTGGATTGGTCGAAGCAGCTCGATCCAACAATGATTCCACATTCTCTTCTGCATCATTCCTTGAATCACTCAAATTTCTTGGTCTGCTTTTCTCAAATGGCCTCGTTCTCCAACTTGCAGCACGACACCTTGCAAGAAGGGCGTATCGTATTGGCTACAGCGAGATACACGGTGAAGTGTCAACACGACGTAGACATCACATCAACTGGCTGGATACCGCCATCATTAATCTGGGGCTACGACGTGGAAAAAAATTTCGTCTTTTATTGGTCAAAGATCTCAGGATTTTTCGTCGCGATATTGCCCAATGGTCACAATTTGTAATTTTTTTTGGCTTGTTAGCTCTCTACTTTTTTAATCTTCGTTTTTTCAATTACACCAGCGAGTATCGCTCAGTTATCGGATTTCTTAACCTTGCTGTCCTCGGCCTGATCTTCTCTACGTTCACAACACGCTTTGTTTTTCCAATGATCAGTCTCGAAGGTAGAAAATTCTGGATTCTAGGTCTCTTACCACTTCATCGTGACCAAATCGTTTGGTCTAAATTTATGTTTTCATTTGTTGGCGGGCTTGTTCCCTGTGGCCTTCTGGTCTTATTGAGTGATTCAATGCTGGGAATCCCAATTCGTCTTATCTTTCTCCATGAATACTGTTGTGTCATGCTCTGTATGGGACTGTCAGGGATTGCTGTAGGACTCGGTGCGAAAATGCCTGACCTTCGTGAAACATCAGCCACAAAAATTGCATCGGGTTTCGGTGGGACGCTCAGCCTTGTTCTGAGTTCTGTTTTTATAGTTACCATCGTTGTGTCTGCGGCAGTACCAATTCACATTTTCGCAGGCAGTCCTTCCGCAGGTTTCAGGCAACTCATCAGCAGCTTTTTTGTTGTAAGTGCTGCTGGACTGCTCGCCACGTTTTTACCACTTTTCCTCGGATTAAATGCTTTTCGGCAGTTAGAACCATAATGAGAAGAAATTTCTCAACACGTTATTTCAGGAACTGGTTTACGGTCTAGAATAATGGGTAGCCGTAGGATTGTGCGAATGAAACTCAATAAAAATACCTCCAGTTCTCTCCCGCTTGCTGATAGTACAGGTGCCAGAATTGGTGCTGTCCAGTACTTGAACACAAAACCCCTTGTTCATGGTTTGGGTTCAGCAAAAGTGGATCTGCAATATGATCTCCCCAGTCGTCTTGCAGACAAACTCGCTTTACGCCATTTAGACGTTGCCCTCATCCCCTCCATCGAGCTTTTTCGAAGTGGCATTCTTCGACATTCGCATTACAAAGTCGTTTCAAATGCCTGCATTGGCTCTCATGGACCAGTTATGAGCGTCAAACTTTTTTTTAGAACAGCCCCACACAAAGTTCAATCTCTCGCTGTTGACGAAGGGTCTCGTACAAGTTCTGCACTTGCCCAAATCCTCCTATCCGAGCGCTATGATGTCACCCCATCTGTTCACACTCTTCCTTTGGGCTCTCATGTTTGGGATACCTCTGCAGATTGTGTACTTCTTATAGGTGATCGAGCACTTTCAATGCCTCAAGGAGGTCAATCTTTCCAACTTGTCTGGGATCTTGGTGACGAATGGTCTCGTTGGACACATCTTCCGTTTGTTTTTGCTGTATGGGCTGCTCACCCAGATTATGAGTACCAGGTTATTGAACCCCTTCTGCAGAATGCTCGAGACAATGGACAATCGAACCTCGCTGCTATTGCCGCAGCAGAGGCTGCCGGGCATGGCCTGACAGTTCCCCAGTGTCTGAGCTACCTTCAGGACAACCTTCATTACACATTAGGTATTCACGAGATGAAAGCCTTGTTTCTCTTTTATGAATTAGCATCAAAAATCAACTTGGCCCCAAACGGTCTTGATCTAGACTCTTTTTTTTCTCAATCCCACCTGTATCAATGAACCAATCGAGTATTCAGCACATTCTGGACTCCACCGTTGGCGGAACGCGTCTTTCTCAGACTGACGCAGAAAAGCTTCTTGCCAGCAATCAATTATCTGCCATTGGCCGGGCGTCACATGCAATGACTCGTCAACTGCACCCCGAACCATATCGAACCTATAACATTGATCGGAACATCAACTACACAAATATCTGTACGGCAGTCTGTGATTTTTGTGCTTTTTATCGCTCTCCAAAGCATGCTGAAGGGTATGTGTTGGAGAGGAGCGAACTCCTTAAAAAAATCGAAGAAACGGTTGAACTCGGTGGGGATCAAATCCTTATGCAAGGTGGCCTTCACCCTTCACTTCCTCTCGAATGGTATGAAGAACTCCTTCGTGACATTAAGAGTCATTTTCCTCAAATAAATATTCATGGCTTCTCCCCTCCTGAAATTTATCACTTCACAAAGATCTCCAAAAAATCACTACCTGAAGTGCTTGAGCGTCTTGCTCGAGCAGGACTGGGCTCGTTGCCAGGTGGCGGAGGAGAGATTCTTGTTGACCGCGTTCGAAAAGCCATGACACGAGGGAAGGTTCTCACTGATGACTGGCTTGACGTACACCGCCAATGGCATCGACTTGGAGGTAAAAGTACAGCGACAATGATGTATGGTCACATTGAAACGCTCGCGGAGCGAGTTGAACATCTTGAACGCCTCAGACAACTTCAGGATGAAACAGGAGGTTTTACAGCTTTCATTTGTTGGTCATTTCAACCTGACAACACTGAGATGGACAATCTTCCCTCGACTGGAGCATTTGAATATCTGAAAACCCAAGCCGTTGCTCGACTATATCTGGACAACTTTCATAACATCCAATCAAGCTGGGTGACTCAGGGAAAAGAAATCGGTCAACTTGCTTTATTGTTTGGTGCAAATGACATGGGAAGCCTCATGATCGAAGAAAACGTCGTGAGTGCGGCGGGAACGGTTCATCATCTCACACTTGAAGAAATGAAATCATCGATTTCGAATTTAGGCTGGATTCCTCGTCGACGAAATGTTTTTTATGAACTGGTCGATGGAGATATCGACACCCGAGTGCCAAATTCAATCAGTTCTTCCTGTGATCTTCCGATCGTTACGGCTGTCCCATCGTGATTGCTGCAGACGGTCAATTGACGCTTCGGTGCCGCACGATTCTTCCGATGTCATCAGCGCCTATTTCAGGTGGCTGGATTCGCATCAAACGTGGAAAAATTTTTTCCATTGGTCGACATAATGCCCCGCCCTCTGCCATTGACCTTGGAGACGCCATCGTTCTTCCGGGACTGATCAACGCTCACACGCATCTCGAGTTTTCAGATCTTGAAACACCTATCGATCCCTCTGGAGGTCTTGTATCGTGGATTGAGAAACTTGTGAACCACCGTCGACAGCGTTCCGAACGGGGCACTCATCAAACAAAGGTATCTTCGGCTATACAGAAGGGGCTTTGTGAATCTGCATCCGTTGGTGTCACAACCATCGGTGAAATCTCAACGGGATCACCTCCTGAGGTCTATGATGCACGTGGCCCTCGTGTCCGTGTCTACCATGAGGGACTCGGAATATCTTCAAGAACAATTCATGACACAGTGAATCGACTTCAAAAGCAATTGCCTTCTCATCGCCACACCCACGGGCTCCACGGTTTATCCCCACACGCCCCTTACTCTGTGGGCAGTTCTCTTGGAAGATTCATGACGGCACTCGCACAACGTCAACACTTACCAGTTGCCATGCATATTGCTGAAAGTCTTGATGAAGTTTCCTTGATTAACAACCGAAGTGGAACCTTCCGAACGCTGCTCGAAACGCTGGGGGCATGGCCAAAAGAAACACCACCCACGTTATTGCCACCATCAGAATGGTTATCTTTGCTCGCGAAAACTCCTCGCGCTATGATTGTTCATGGCACATTCCTTCCACGAGACCCTGACGCAATGGCCCGACTCACGCGACACCGTAGTCGACTTGCCATAACAATTTGCCCACGAACAACTCTCGCATTATCGGGAGAATATCCCCCACTGGCCTCTTTTCTTCAGGCCGGCCTCCACGTAGCGTTGGGTACGGATAGTCGTGCATCGAATCCTGATCTATCGATACTCTCTGAATGTCGCACACTTGTTGACAGTGGCCTTGCAAGTCCTTTGCAAACAGTTTTGATGGCGACCCGTAATGGAGCGTGGGCATTAATGCTCGAACGACAGTGTGGTAGTCTCACGTGCGGACGAAGAGCCGACCTCACCATCGTGCAACCAGGTTCAAAGTACACTGATCCTTTTGAGGCTCTACTTGATCCATCAACAAGCGTTATTGGAACCATGCGATCAGGCAAGTGGATTCATGGCAGCATTGATCCCTAGGATCACAAACGACAAATCAAAGCCTGCAATTTGAGATTTGGGTCTCAATAATCGCGGTTGCACCGAGCGTTTCAAGTTGTTCAATGATAGCATGCGCTTCGCCCCGCTTTACCATCGCTCGAACCGCACACCACTGATCATCTTCCAATGCCATCACTGTTGGTGAGTTGAAACCAGGTGTAATGGCCTCGACCTCGGCTAGGTGTTTTCGAGGAACATTGTATTCGAGAAGTGACCATGAACGGGCAATGATGATTCCTTCAAGTCGTCTTACGATTCTGTCAGCCAGAGACGAATGCTTCATACTTTGATTTTGGATGAGAACCGTTTCATACCGACCGATCTCATCAAGCATAACGAGATGATTAGCCGCAAGAGTGCTGCCTGTCTCAACAAGATCAACAATGGCGTCAGCGACTCCAAGAGAAATCATGATTTCTACACTTCCAGAGAGCTCTACAAAGTGAACATCAACACCTCGTTCAACCAGCCATTGGCGCGTAACTCGTGGAAAACTCGTAGCGATTCGTTTTCCTGCCAAATCCTGAGGATCTTTGATCTCAGACGTCTCCGGTACACAAAGAGCCAAGCGACAAAACCCCACACCGAGGTGAAGCCGATCGATAAGTGTGCAACCACTTTCGGCGACCAGATCAGATCCTGTGATGCCGAGGTCAATTGCTCCCTCCGCTGTGAGCACTGGAATATCATCTGTACGGAGAAACGTGATCTCAATCGGCATATCCCGACATCGTGCAAACAAGGTACGATCTGAACGCCTGAATGACAGCCCAGCATCATTCAATAACCGTGACGCCACCTCACACAATCGTCCCTTGCTTGGAATTCCGATACGTAACAAATCCTCTTGAGAGTGACTGTTATTTATTTTACTCATCTTTCCCCACCCTCTCTTGAGGAGGACGATCGCGAAGACTTTTCATCGATCCCCGACACCCCAAAGCGTCGTGCAAGTTCATCCTCAACATGTCGAAAGGCCACGTCACGTGCTGCTAACAACACAAGTGTGTGATATATGAGATCAGCTGCTTCTGACACAACTCGATCACTACTCTCCTGTCCAGCAGACTCAACGAGTTCTGACGCCTCCTCAGTAACTTTGGCTCCACAGGCAGAAATGCCTCCAGCCAGCAATTTACTAGTGTAGGATCGAGTAGGATCTCCGCCCTTGCGAGTTGTAATAACACCCTCAAGACGTTCAAGTACTTCACCAAACTGACGCATCAATGGCTCCAAAACTGAAAGCACCACATAATACCCCGGCCAAACAATGAACCGGAACACTCAATCCTACCACGCGTCACACTGAAGGAATCTCACGGTAGTCCAATCGCTTCAAATGGTGCAATCATGATGACCGAACCTCCTTACCTTGACTCAGATTGTTGGATTTTGTCTGGACCAACTGCCTCTGGAAAAACATCACTTGCCATTACCATGGCACAGCAACTCAATGCTGAAATCATCAGTGTCGACTCGATGGCTGTCTACACTGGGCTCGACATCGGCACTGCAAAGCCAGACGCAACCCAGCGACAAATAGTTCCACACCACTGCCTGGATCTGGTACCCCCAGAGAAAACATTCAGTGTGGCTCATTGGCTGCACGCCTCCTCGGATGCAATCAAAGTGATTCGAAATAGGGGGAAAAAGGTTTTATTTGTTGGTGGCACACCGTTGTACCTTCGTAGCCTCTGCAACGGACTTGCACCACTGCCCCCTGAAAATCCAGCACTACGCCAACAGCTTGAACATGATGCCAACACACATGGGCTCCAGTATCTCCACAGTCAACTTCAAACACGTGATCCACTCGCAGCAAGTCAGATTCATCCCAATGATAAAAAACGCATTATTCGGGCCCTTGAGGTGATAGAGACAACCGGTCATCCACTCAGTGATATCAGGCGGACAGCTAAAGTGAACTCACATTCCCGTTCCCCCACATTTCACTCGCAAATGCTCATCCTCGATATGCCAAGAGCATATCTGTATCAACGCATTGGAAAACGAGTCGATAAGATGTTTTGTTCTGGTCTGCTTGAGGAAACACACCATGCGATGGCACACGGCGGGTTTGGAGCGACTGCATGCCAAGCTCCTGGTTATGCAGAAGCCATTGCTTTTCACAACAAACAGGTTGCTCTTGATGAGGCCATTGAACAAACAAAAAAGAGAACTCGTCAGCTTGCCAAAAGACAACTAACGTGGCTACGAAGCTTCAAGAATGCGATTTGGATCACTGCTTGAACGGCATGGCTCTCTAGGACTGAAACCTGCGTTGTTCTCAATGGCACTCAGCCCTGTGATTCAGATGAGGAACACCGCCGAGAACGAATGTATTTCGTGTAGACACTTGTGAGAGATTCCACAGATGAACGCTAGCATTTTGGATGCTAGCACTTGATCTTGTGGTCAACACAACACCAAACCACAAAATCCAAAAAATCGTTGCAGTTGCCCTTGATCGCTCTATTTTGACATCTCGCTGAGCGTGATTCAGGTTCAATCTGTCACATGCGAAGCGAACAGGCTCGAACGACGGAATTGGCTCGAGGCTTCAAGCGAAGCACCGGCCCGGAACCAAGGACGGTACCGACCGCCGTATATCCCTCGAGGATCGAGGGTGAGGCGAATCGGTCATGTTTTTGGTCTCTGGGGGTCATGAAGACCACCTCGTCGTCGGGCGAGCTGGCAGGATGCCGGCTCAGACATCGTGTAGAGGAAACCCATGGCAGCCAAACCCCTGATCGGCATCAACACTGACTTCCGTCCGTCTCGAAAAGAACATGCGGCACTTTCATTTATTGCCGCCGGCTACTACGACGGGATTATCAATTCTGGCGGCGTTCCCATCATTATGCCACCACTTGCCGATGAGGACGATACCATACGACTACTCGACATGCTTGACGGTGTCGTACTCGTTGGGGGATCTGATCTTGATCCAAGACGGGATGGATATATGCCACATCCCGCAGTACGGCCAATGGATTCTCGGCGTGAAGATTTTGATCGCCTTCTTGCCAAGCACATATGTGCTCGTCATATGCCCGTTTTGGGGGTCGGCGCTGGCATGCAACTCCTCAATCTCACTGAGGGCGGAACCCTGTTCCTCCATATTCCAGAAGATCTACCCAAAGCGATCCCTCACAAAGATCCAATTGACCAATCGCACCGCCATGCACTCATTGTAGAACGCGGATCTGCAATGGAACGCGTATATGGAGATGGGGAGATTCGTGTGAATAGCATGCACCACATGGCCATTGATGATCTTGCAAACAGCTTCCGGGTGACAGCAAGATCCCCGGACGGTGTCATTGAAGCGTTTGAAAGCGATGTGGATGGTTGGGTTGTGATTGGAACACAGTTTCATCCCGAGGCAGAAAGTGCATCTGCCCTTGATGGAAAGATTTTTGAAGAATTTATTATCGGGATCACTGGGGAGGTACCTGAGATGCGGATGGTTGCTTAGGACCAGCCAATATTGAAAACAACAATTTCCGGCCCGTCGTTTCGTCCATACGGCCGACGGGCCGGTTCTCTCTTGGCAAACAGCCCATACCGTTTGCAGTGCGTTTCAAACCCCTCTGCATGGACCCGACCTGGATCTGCAACAAATGCTACTCCATCTGCTGCCAGACAATCATGGATCACAGCAGCTATGGCAGGCGCATGACACGGTTCATAGAGAACATCTGATGCAACCATGAGGTCGAACCTTTGTGACATCTTTGTGGAATCCCGCCAATCAAACAGCTGCGTCTCTATCTGTTTTTCAAATCCATTCGCTTTGGCATTGAACTGAACCCCGTCGAGTGCTGGCTGTTCGTAATCCGTCGCCGTAACATTGAAGCGTTGACGGGCTGCAACAAGCGATGGTAACCCAAGCCCACACCCCACCTCGACCAAGGTCCGTCCATGTCCCCGCTCTGTAGCCAGGCGCTCGGCTAGCACAATGGCTGACTCCCACACCGTCGCCCAGTATGGTAACCGTTCATCAGCTTGAAACGCTGCGTCATCAATGAGAGCATCCATGTCAGGTGGATGCCAGACGCACAGGTCCCCACCGGGCAATGCGACAACCTGCTTCACTGGTGAAAAACGACTAAAACTTGACACTGGAATTCAGTTTCCCTCGGAAAATCAAACGATCGTGTACAGTCCTACACCTTACTGGTGCGCAACTTACGTTGATGGACGATACCATGTGTAGGTGATATCTCCCCTGCTTTAACCTCTCTGTATCTTCTTTCCATTATTGATGACCTCCTTCATCGCGTACGGAAACAGCACACCCGTCCCGCTATTCATTCCATGCTAACAAACTACGATTTCCACTTACTTGGTGAAGGACGTCATTGGCAAAGCTATGAGAAGCTTGGAGCGCATCGCCACGTTCTGGATGGAATTGCTGGTGTCAATTTTGCTGTCTGGGCTCCGAATGCAGACACCGTCAGTGTGGTCGGAGATTTCAACGGCTGGGATGGACGGTTGCATCAAATGGAAAACCGCAATTCATCTGGAATCTGGGAGCTTTTTGTGCCCAACATCCCATTAGGGGCTCTCTATAAGTTTCGTGTGCATAGCCGCGGACAACACCACGATAAATCAGATCCGTATGGCTTTGCTGCAGAACATCCTCCACAAACCGCCTCCCAAGTGGTTGATCTGTGCCAGTACGAATGGGGCGATACTGACTGGATGGCACGCCGCACAGACGTCAATGCTCTATCTTCACCCTTATGCATATACGAAGTTCATCTTGGAAGTTGGCGTCGCTCGGACACTGATCCAAACAGATGGATGTCATACCGGGATCTTGAACGAGAATTGATTCCTTATTGTGTTGAGATGGGTTTTACGCATGTCGAATTCCTTCCTCCTGCAGAGCACCCTCTTTCAGCCAGTTGGGGATACCAGACCATCGGCATGTTTGCTGCCACAAGTCGATTCGGAACACCTCACGACTTGATGTCACTCATTGATGGATTTCATCAAGCTGGCATTGGGGTCATTATTGACTGGGTTCCGGCTCACTTTCCCAAAGACGATCATGGACTTCGGCAATTTGACGGAACAGCACTTTATGAACATGAAGACCCGCGCAGAGGAGAACATCCAGACTGGGGAACACTCATCTATAACTATGGCCGAAATGAAGTGTCGAACTTCTTGATCTCAAGTGCTCTTTTCTGGCTCGACAAATACCATGTTGATGGGCTTCGTGTTGATGCCGTAGCATCAATGCTATACCTCAACTACAGTCGAAAAGAAGGTGAATGGCTCCCAAACTGCTTTGGTGGCCACGAAAATCTTGAGGCCGTTGAATTTCTGAAGCAACTGAATGTTCAGGTACATGAACACTTCCCCGGTGTTCTCACCATTGCTGAAGAATCAACCTCATGGAGAGGTGTATCTCGGCCAACCTACACGGGAGGCCTAGGATTCAGCCTGAAATGGAACATGGGCTGGATGAATGACACCCTTCGGTACATGCATCACGATCCAATTCATCGCAAGTATCATCATGATGAATTGACGTTTAGCCTGATCTATGCCTTCCACGAAAACTTTGTACTGCCCCTTTCACATGACGAGGTCGTGCATGGAAAAAAGTCACTACTTAATCAAATGCCCGGCGACACCTGGCAGAAAGTAGCAAACCTCCGGCTTCTTTACGCATACATGTGGTGTCATCCTGGCAAAAAGTTACTCTTCATGGGCAATGAGTTTGGCCAACCGGAAGAGTGGGACTTTGACAACAGCCTCCGTTGGTATGTCTGCCAATTCGATGGACACCGCGGCCTCAAAAAGTTGATTGTTGATCTCAATCAGTTAGTTCGAAAAGAACCTTCCCTGCATCAATGTGATTTTGATAGTAGAGGGTTTGAGTGGATTGACTGCGAGAACTGGCAAAACAGTGTATTGGCGTTCATACGACGCGGAAATGACCCAGATGACTTTCTTGTTATATGCTGTAATTTCACGCCAGTGCCACGACATGACGTTCGTCTCGGCCTGCCAACGAGTGGCGTATATGATGAAATTTTTAACTCTGATTCATCACATTATGGCGGCAGCAATGCAGGGAATATTGGACCAATCCATTCTGAATGTATTCCGCATCATGGGCGAACGTGCTCGATTAAACTCACATTACCACCTTTGGCGGTCATCATCCTGAAGCCGATGCACAACGCCTCATAATAAGCACACGATACAGGTTGATGTTCTTCTATCGATTCCGCTGCCGGGGCTGTCGCCTCCACTCCAAACCGTACTTGGACTCCAGACCCTCAAGCCATTCACTGATAGCCTCTGAAAACTCTCGCTGCGCGACCATTGCTATCCTTCGTTGATCGGTCTTCTGGTCAAGAAACTGTTTTTGGAGTTCTTCAAGAGGTGGTGTTAATGATTCCATCTGCACGGCGTAGCAGATGGTTTTCGGTTCGTTAAAGGCTACGCCTGTTTGCCCAGGCCCAAGAGCAAAAATAGCTTCCATAAAATCATCACCCGGCATAATGAGCCCTTCTGGATCAGAAAGCCGCGGAGGGGTTCCCTGAGGCACAGTCCCCTGCGTGAGCCACGAAAATGGCCCAACTTTCGACGCCTCGAAAAGCTCCTGTTCTGCGACAGCGTCTGCAAGTGACACCGTTGCTCCTTCTTCCGACGCCGTACACGCGGCAGTAATACTCAATGCCGTATCCTCCGCGAGAGAACGACCCTCTACAACCTTCCATGCTTGCAGGACTTCTGGACGAGCTGACTCGAACGTAGGCGTAAACTCAGGCTGATCCTCTATTTTCCATGACAAGTAGCGGTTTTGTGAAACATCTCTGGACGTGACTGGCCGCAGTGAAGGAACCCCATCACCATAGATCTGCTCTAACCAATTCTGCTGACGGAGACCAAAACGGCTTGTTCGATCAGGAACAAGTTCAAAACTCTGGCCAACACCTCCAGCGGCTACCGCGTCATCGGCTGCAACCAGCTCAGAACCACCAGCTTCCAACCCTTGCTGCGCCGCAATCTTCTCGAAGTCAGGCGGCTGAGGTGCCTCCCCTTTTTCCTGACGTGCTTGCCAAAGAGCAAGATCTTCTGCGTAGGCTGTCATATCCCCTGCAACTGCTGTAAAGATAGCATCGATATCCTGATCAGCTCGTTCTGAAGCCAGCCGTTCACGGATTTCCTCAGTCACATTCTCAAGTGGCTCAAACTTCGGCTCTTCTTCCTTTTCTTCTTGAGGCTTATTCTCCCCTGTCGTTTCGCCTGCCTCCGAAGATGTCTTCTGTGTCTTTTCAACCTCCGGCTGTTTTGAAGATGCCCCGGCTTCTGCGCCTGCCGATGATTTCGGTTTTAAGGTGTCACGAGGTTGTTCATCGTTTGTTTTTTTGCTGCCGTCTCCTTCATCGGATGCCTTCTCATCAACCGCTGAGTCATTCGTTGGTGGGCGTGTTCCTGTTTCCTTTTCTGAGACAGCACCAGAAGTCTGAGGATTATTCGTTTGCCGTAAGGCAACGGTTCGAAAAGCCCTAGATGAATCTGTGCTTCCCTGCGTTTCATTGACGCTCGGAGCATTTCCGGAGGATTTCGATGGCTTTTCATCCTGGTCTTTGACATCACTCTTCTGTTTGAGCCCCTGCTCCTTCTTCTTTCCAGATGTCTCTTGGCTGGCATCTGCCGAAGCATCCTTTTCTATGCTCTTTTTCTTTTGATTGTCTTTCTTCTTGTTTTTTTGATCATTGTCTTTCACTGCATTGGTTTTTGATTCAGATTCATCCGTTTTCTTTTTGTTGTCTTTTTTTACTTCTTTGCTCTCTTTTTCTTCTGGTGGTGGCTTGGGACGCTCGCGAAACATTGTCACCTTATTTTCTTCGTAATAGTCAGCAATCTCTTTGTCCGTTATCGTTTTCTTGGCTTTCTCAAGGAATTCCTCACGCTTTGCCACAAGATACTGATACTTCACTCGGTGAGGCTCTCGGAATCCAGGTTCCGTACTCCGAGGCTGCGGCAACGCATCTTTATAACGGTTGAAGAAGTTTCTTAACTCACCTGCTGAAGGCTCTCGTACTTCATCAGCAACGCTCTCCACTACAACCGGGACAACTTCTATCGTTGCCTGCTGCTGTAAACGACAAAAATAATCCCAGCGCCAGTCAGGAGGATCACCAGAAAATCCTGTTTGGAAAAGTATAAAGAGATTACGAGCCGCCAATTCCATTCGTATCGCATCAAAGAGATCTCTTTGTGAGACACCCATTGGCCCTAAACGCAAGCCCGCGATGATATCTCCAAATTGTTCCGGACGAACTAAATTGTTTGTCCACTGACTCAGAAAATTATTGATGGCCGAATCGCTGACAATGATCCCAAGGCTTGCAGCTTCACGAGCAAGCATCATCGACTGCACAACCTGCTCTTCTGAGTCATTGAAAAGAGGAAGCTGAGCAGCGTCACGTCCCGCTGCCATGGCACTTTCAACCAGGAAACGATTCACAACCCGTCGTAAGGCAACGGCCCGATCGAGCTCTGCTTCCCTGAGCACCCCGTCCGACCAGGCAACAGCTACCGGATCGCCGCCACCCCCTCCACCAAAGCCCATTTGGAGGATTGGGGGAAGTACGAAAAATGCAAGCATGGCAAGGATTGCCACAAAAACAAGCAAGGAACGCTGGTATTTCCGAAAAATGTCAAAGGAGCCGGCCATGGAACCGCCAAATTTCTACTGCTCGAACGGTAGAACCGCCGAGACTTGACAAGTAAACACAGGTCAGGGTAACGATTTCTGACTCACCGAGGTCGAAGATTGTAGCGCCATGCGGTTGTGCGCCAATCCCGACTTCACACAAAAAGATAACGAATATGGCAAAAAAAGCCTCAAAATCTCGAAAAAAGAAAGCGACCCGCAAAAAATCAGCAACTCGTGCCCCCAAGGGGGACTACGAACTGGTGATTGTGGAAAGTCCTGCAAAATCCAAAACGATCGGGAAATATCTGGGCTCTGGCTTCGTCGTGGAGGCCTCGGTGGGCCACATCAGAGATCTCCCCAGCAAGGCTCCCAAGGGGTCAAAACAGCCCGTCCCGGGGGTCGATCTCGACAATGACTTTGCCCCAACCTACGAGGTTGACCAGGCAAAGAAGAAGCGGGTGTCTGAACTGAAAAAACTTGCAAAAGGTGCCAAAGACATCTGGTTCGCCACTGACCTCGATCGAGAAGGGGAAGCCATTGCCTGGCATCTGACCCAAGTGCTCGGGGTTGATCCTGCTGATGCAAAACGGGTGACATTCGACGCCGTTACAAAATCTGAAGTACAACGAGCGTTTCAAAATCCCCGTGCAATCAATATGCCTCGGGTTGATGCTCAACAGGCACGCCGTATTGTTGATCGGATTGTTGGCTATCGAGTCTCTCCGATTCTTTGGACAAAAGTTCTGGGGGGTCTGAGTGCTGGACGCGTACAGAGTGTTGCAACCCGTATTGTAGTGGAACGTGAACAGGAAATCAGAGCATTCACACCAAACGAATCGTGGGAAATCACTGCAGGCCTTACGTTTGACATTGGTCTTGCGACTGGCCTACACGAAGAGTGGAAAAGCTTCATGGCGCAGCGTGATGATCGAGGGAGACCACCTCTTGTTCGTGAACGAATGGCCTGGCTTGCTGATCACAGATCCCTGCAATGTGAATTGGTAGAGATTGCAGGAAAGCCTTTCAAAATTGAAGCGGTGAACACCTCGACCGATGACCTTGCTTCAGCAGTCGAATCAGCGGCTGCATCGACAGGGCTGCAGGATATTGTCATTGAACGGACAGATGCGCCTGATGCAAAGGGAAGAGCCCAGAACATCATCCACATCTCTGGACGACCAGATGCCAATGTACGGTACACAGTGGAATCGATTGACGTGACCCGCACGAAAAAAAGACCGTATCCACCGTTCATTACAAGCACTATGCAACAAGCGGCAAGCAGCCGGTTGGGAATGTCAACCGACCGCACCATGCGCATTGCTCAGCAACTCTATGAGGGAATTGATATCCCTGGTGAGGGACGTGTGGGCTTGATTACCTACATGCGAACAGATTCAACCAATCTCTCAAAAGAAGCAATCTCCATGGCTCGTGACTACCTGGAGAAAAAACATGGCAAGAACTACGTACCAGACAAGCCGCGAATCTTTTCAAGTTCAAACAGCAGTGCTCAGGAAGCCCATGAGGCGATTCGCCCCACAGACGCCGCAAGAGACCCAGAGTCACTGTCTGGGGCTCTCACAGAGGAGCAGATGAAGCTCTATCGATTGATTTGGCAAAGTTTCGTTGCCTGCCAGGCAACGGAGGCACAATGGGACTCGACATCTGTTCGATTACGTCGCAGTGATCAGGATACGGGTGCCATCTTCAAAACCCATGGACGTGTCCTTCGATTTGATGGCTTTTATGCCATTAGTGGAATACCTCGCGATGATGGCGATCAGGTGCTTCCGGATTTTCAGAAAGGCGCCGAACTTGCTCCATTCACAATCGAACCTCGTCAGAAATTTCAATCACCACCATCTCGATATTCAGAAGCTTCACTTGTCAAAAAGCTTGAGGAAGAGGGGATCGGTCGTCCCTCCACCTACGCGAGCATCATTAACGTGATTGAAAAAAGAGAGTATGTCAAACAAAAGGATCGCCGCTTCTATGCGACAGCCCGTGGAGAATATACCACTGAATTTCTTAAGAACGGATTTGAAAATCAGTTTATTGAAATCGGATATACAGGGGAAATCGAACAAGAACTCGATCAGATTGCTGAGGGCTCAAAGCTATGGACAGATATGCTGCATGAGTTCTACACAGCTCTAGAAGAAAGAATAAAAATTGCAGGGGAAATGGATCCTGTCAGAGCGGGAGGTGAAGAGTCGCCTTACGCCTGCCCAATCTGTAAGCGCCAATTGGAATATCGACTTGGTAAAAGCGGTCTCTTTCTTTCATGCACTGGATATCGTGAGAAGATTATTCAAGAAGAAGAACCCAAAAAAACAAAAACGGGCAAAACACGCAAGAAAAAACCTAAGGAAGTCCCCGCTTGCACGTTTGCCATTCCAGTAGATGAACTTGATAGAAAGCCTCGGCAGCCAGAGCAAATTGATCTGCTCTCACCTGCTGGCGTTGCAATGGTCAAACGAACAGGGAGATTCGGTGACTTTCTGGTTGAAGATAAGCCACGCCCTGTGAAACCGAGAGGCAAGAAAGCGAAGGACGCCCCAACAGAACCTCCTTCATTTATTCTGAATCTTGATAAGAACGGCTGCATCAAATTCCCAACACCACCGCCCGTTGTCACCGACATTGTCTGTTCAAAATGTGGTGACTTCATGAATCTTCGTGATGGAAAACGCGGTCCTTGGCTCGGCTGTCGAGCATTTCCGAAATGCCGCGGGCGTGAAGCGTTCGGAAAATTATCGGATGAACGAAAAGAAGAGCTCAAACGCGAACTTGCTGATCATCTGGCAAAACAAACAAAACTCCATCTTACACGTCGAGATGGAACAACAGAGGTGAACGAAGGCACTCCGCTCACTGAACTACAAATCGAAGGCGGGGTTGCCGAACTTCCGCTCTATCAAGAATCACACGACTAGTTTTTTCTGGATCCACACGCCCAGTCATTCTCAGCAGCACAATCGTGCGTATCAAACTAGAGTTTCCATGGCATATCAACAGAAAATGTTGGTGGAATTTCATCAAGTGCCGTCGCGAATGCAGTAGCGTGAGAACGACAATGTGAAATACTCACCAGTACTGAATGAATGCCCATCCGTTCAGCAATCTCTCGAGTCCCTCCCTGAAGTGACACCGTTGGTCGACCTCCGGCTCCATTCAGCACTTCGATATCTCGCCAACTGATCCCATTTCGCCAACCTGTCCCAAGAGCTTTGAGAACCGCCTCTTTCGCAGCCCATCGTCCGGCAAAATGTTGCGTTGCCATGCGACGTCGTCTGCAGTAATCAATTTCAGCCGTCGTGTATACACGCCCCACAAACAGTTCTCCGTGACGATCAATCATTTGCGCTATCCGCAAGACTTCCGTAATGTCCGTACCGATGCCGAGCACATTCATACCTACAAGCCTCCATCCGAAGAGCTTATTTCTGGCACGACCGACAAACCACATGCCTGCTTCGCGCGAGCGAGAACTGTCCGGGCCTGTACACGCGCCCGTGCGGCACCCTCTCTTAGAATCTCTTGGACGCGTTCAGGGTCTGCTTCCAACTCAGCCCGTCGAGCTCGGGCATTCGCAAAAAAATGGTTAGCCGATTCAACAAGAGCCTTTTTCACTTCTCCATAGCCAAAACCGCCTCGACGATAGAGTGCTTCCATACGTTGAACATCGTCTGCCTCGGCAACGAGTGAGTACAACGCAAAAAGGTGATCTGACTCAGGATCCTTAGGCTCTTCAAGGGGACGCGAATCTGTCGTGATTCGCATAATCTTCTTTTTTTGAAGCGGGAGTTCCTCGAAAACCTCGATTGTATTCTGGTAACTCTTTGACATTTTTTGGCCATCCGTTCCTGGTACCCGGCCACCACCTTGAACCAAACGAGGCGATGGAAGTGTGAATACCTCGCCATACAGATGATTGAAAGAACCAGCGAGGTCACGGCAGACTTCAATATGCTGGACTTGATCTTCCCCAACAGGAACTAGATTGGCGTCATACGCCAGAATATCGGCACTCATCAACACCGGATACGCAAACAAACCAGTATCTGCAGGCAATCCTCGAGCTTTCTTGTCTTTGTAAGCATGACATCGTTCAAGAAGTCCCATCGGACACACCGTCATGAGGAGCCATGTGAGTTCTGCTACTTCAGGAACATCTGATTGAACGAATAATGTTGCCTTGGCAGGATCGAGTCCGAGTGCAAGAAGATCGACTGCTGCATCATGTACAAAACTCCGTAAACGCTCTGGTTCTCGAACTGTCGTCAGCGCATGGAGGTCGGCAATAAAATAAAATGCATTCCCTGCTGTCTGGAGCTCAATGTACTGACGAATCGCTCCAAAATAGTTTCCCCAATGAAACCGACCCGTTGGCTGAATCCCAGAAAGAACTCGGCTCACGTTAGACGTGTCCAAAGAGGCCGTTGTTTGCAAAGAATCATTGTGCATGTTCAGAACACCCCTTAGCTGAAAAACCAGTTTCCTGTGATGGAAGAACAAGTGTGCCCACGACATCAGCAAATGACGATGCACCGAGTTCCTGAACGGCTTCTGGCAACGCATCCAGTATTTGTGTGCAGACAACGGGTTCTGCAAAGTTGACAGTTCCGAGTTGAATTGCCGTGGCTCCAGCAACAAAAAACTCCATGCAATCGTCCAGTGACATGATGCCTCCAACGCCAATAATCGGAATACTCAGTTTTTGCCGAACTTGATGAACACACCGCAGTGCTATCGGCTTGATAGCCGGACCACTGAGTCCTCCGACAACATTTCCCAACAACGGTCGTTGCCGGCGCCAATCAATCGCCATTCCCTGACAGGTGTTAATAAGCGTGACGGCGTCAGCCCCTCCATCTGCTGCAGCCTTCGCGATGGCAACAATATCTGTCACATTTGGAGTAAGCTTTGCGAGGACTGGTACATTCGTTACTCCACGAACACCTGAAACAACACCACGACACAGTTCTGCGTCTGTGCCAAGGTCGACACCATGACTGACGTTTGGGCATGAAATATTGAGTTCGAGTGCCGCAATGCCGGGAATACCATCAAGTCGTGATGCAAGTTCAACAAATTCTTCCCTGTTTGCACCCGCAATACTTACAATCGTGGGTGCTCCACAGTCCCGAAGAAAAGGCAGTTGCTTTTTTAGAAAAATATCAATGCCATCATTGTCGAGACCGATGGAGTTGAGGAGCCCGGAGGCTGTTTCAAGCGTTCGCCACGGCACATTGCCTTGACGAGGTAACAAGGTGATTGTTTTTGGGACGATACCCCCAAGACGATCGAGTTTGACAAGTCCTGACATCTCTTTCGCATAACCAAATGTTCCAGATGCAACGAGGATTGGATTGGGGAGTTGCAGACGTCCAAGCGAAACAGAGAGATCGACAACAGAGTGCTGAGAATGAGATGTCTGAGTCATAAGGGCAACTATGCAAAAAGAGGTATACCAGGACAGTGTATGCTTTGGCGTGCGGTCACACCGTTTTCTAAATCCGGTCCATAAAATGTGCAGAAAATCCGGCTTGGGTGAAGTTTACCGGTAATACAGCCGATAAACTGGATATCAGGGACCAGTGCCCCACCGCCAGACGGGGCGGAAAGTTGACACTAGTCCTTGGTACTCCTAGGCTTCGGTCGTTTCCTTCCATCCGGTTGGAGAGCCATAGCCGTGACAAAGAAAGATATTGTCCGAACGATCTCGGAGCAACTCAAACTTCCCAAGCTTCACACAAAAGAACTGGTTCAACGAACATTTGACTCCCTTGTTGAGTCGCTTATTCGTGAAGGCAGAATAGAACTAAGGAATTTTGGGGTCTTCCAGATCAAAAAACGTGAAGCCCGAATGGCTCGTAATCCTCGTACGGGAGAACGAGTTCCAGTTCAGGCAAAGTATGTTGTTACGTTCAAGCCGGGCAAGGAGATGGAAGCACGTGTACGCGAAATCGAACAGGTTGACCCAAAACCCGAATGGTTACTGGAACGATCCCAGAAGGATTCTGAATCGTGACCTGATGGTATTTCGTAATCATTCAGCAGGTTTTGACAAAACTGGAAGGCTGGGCAACCCTGGTCGGGTTCAAACGAATAAATCGGCATCGCTATTGAAGGATGATTTTGGCTACACACGTCATCTTGAACAGGTCAGGAGGACCGAACAATGAGAAAAGCCGCATACTTACTGATTGCTGCAACGCTGTTAGCCACCAGTACTGGCTGCCTCATTCCCATGTATTCAGCAGACCCGGTGCGTCGAGCACAACAGTTGATCTACACTTCTGAGGATCTGCGTTCGATCACTGATGAGTGGGAGAGGATCTGGTTTCTCGACCAACCATCACACATGACAGTCAATCCAACACATGGCGGTATTCTCTAACACCATCTGACAACAGGTAGATTCAATCTGTTTGTTGCTCACGGTTCGTGGTGCAGATTCGAACAAGCTACCTGAGAACGTCGGTGACTAGATTCGGATTTTTGAGGCTTGCTGAACAATCGTCTCAAGCGGAACAACGGTTCCTTTATTGCATCCTGGACACGCCTCTGCCGCCTCCTCCCAGGCCTTCTTTGAGCGAAGGTTGGAATCCCAAAATGGCCATGTTTTACATTGCCGAGGTCTTTGTTCGTATGCTGTACACTTCCGAGTTTCCTCATCCAGTAAAACGCAATCACCATTTTGCCGCTCCTTGAGAGATCGGCGCACCCCGACTCGCTTTACATACGACTTTTCAAAATCGAGTGGTGTCAAACCAACTCGCTCGGCCATACTGTCGATTTCAGCCTGATTCACCCATACATATCCTTCCGCTCCCGAACAACAATCACCACACTGCGTGCACTCGAAACGAAGGCCTTCGGCATACCAGACTTCTTTTGAAATTCCTGCCATACTTTCTCTCTCAAGTGTGTGTGGAAAAACTGTTATCTTAACGTCATGGCTGTGAATGTGGATACCGGTTCACTCATTCATCACGATTCAAGAATAATTGTGCTCAACAAGCCTTCCGGCTTGCTCTCTGTACCTGGCAAAGGACCGCTACTCAAGGACTGTCTCGCCAGTCGCGTGCAGAAAAAACACCCAACGGCTCTCATTGTTCATCGGCTTGATCGCGACACATCTGGACTCATTGTCATGGCCCTTGATGCTCAAGCGCAACGATCCCTGAGTTGTCAGTTTGAGAACCGCACCGTTCAGAAACGTTATGAATGCATCGTCGATGGACATCCTGAATCTGATGACGGAATGATCGACCTCCCAATCGCACGCGACCCGTTGCGGCCACCTCGATACCGCATACACAATCTCCTTGGACGACCGTCACAAACACGCTGGGAGGTTCTTGAGAGATACACCGATTCGACACGGATTGCTGCCATGCCCATCACCGGTCGCTCGCATCAGATTCGGCTTCATCTTGCTTCTCTTGGTCATGCGATTCTTGGTGATCCTCTCTATGCTCACACGACAGCTCAGACGGCTGCTAACCGTCTCCTCCTTCATGCAACATTTCTCCAGGTGCAACATCCCGATGATGGAAAACAGATTGCTTGGCACTTGCCGTGTCCTTTTTGACACCTGATAGAGTCCTAGGTCACAACAAGTTCATTCACAACTTGTATGACTGCATCGACGTCATCACCTGTATTGAATGGACCAAAACTGACTCTCACGGTGCCACTTTCTGGTGTTCCAAGATAGTCATGTACCTTTGCTGCACAGTGGAAACCGCTGCGAACCTGAATACCTGCTACCTGCTCCAACACTGTCGCAACGTCACTTGTGTCATAGCCCTGAACAACAAAACTCACAATTGGAGCATAGTCATTCGATGGTTCGGCCATAGCTGCGGATGTCACTCGCACTCCAGACATTCCTGCAAGACGTTTTGCGCAGTCGTGGGCAAGACCACGACACCTTTGTGCAACCCCCGATATGGACTGCTCTTCCAGCCATTCAATCGCTGCCACCATCCCAGCAATTGCCGGCAGATCAGGTGTGCCTGCTTCCAGTCGATCTGGGAACTCGTCTGGCATATCCAGAACATTACTTCGAGAGCCTGTCCCACCTTGAACAAGAGACCGAATGTCGATCCCTGACCGCACATACAGAAAACCGATACCGAAAGGCCCAAGCAACCATTTATGAGCTGGAGCAGCAATCATATCTGCATCAATACACGCAAAATCTTCATGTTTCAAATGACCAAACGTCTGTGCCGCATCAAGCAGAAATACACCACCGTTCGCGTGGGCAATCGTTGCCATTGTCTTGGCATCCTGCAGATTGCCAGTCACGTTTGAGGCATGCGAACATGTCAAAAGACGAGTCGAAGACTTCCACATCGCTCTAATCAATTCGCAATCAACGTTTCCACGTTCGTTACAGGGAACAATATCCAATTCAATAACACCTTGGCAAAAAAGGCTGTGAAGAGGCCTCAAGGTGGCGTTGTGATCTGCTGCGGTGGCAATGACATGATCTCCTGGCCTGAGAAGACCATGAATAGCTGTATTAAGTGCAAGCGTTCCACTGGATGCAAATGCAACACTTGAAGCATCTCCTCCACCTAGAAGACCTGCAACAAGTGATCGAGCCCGTTTGATCATCTCATTGCCTTTGATTGCTTCTCGATAGCCTCCTCTGCCAGCCGCTACGCCAATGTCTCGGGCAGTCCGCTCACATGCCACGTACACACTCTCTGGCTTGGGCCAAGACGTTGCAGCATTATCAAGATAACGGCGCATCTCTTGTGACATGACTAACCCCCAATTTGATACATAGCTCGCTCGGGTCGAGCAAATGCAGGTGTACCAATACCATGCGCGCGTCGCTTCAGCATCACACACTGGCTGAGCATATCTGCTATCCGCTTATCAATACCTTCACCACTGTCACCAGAACGTAAGACGGCTCGGACATCCCACTCATTCGATGAAAAAAGACAATTACGAAAATGGCCATCTGCAGTAAGCCGCAAACGATCACACCTATGACAAAATGGTTGAGATACTGGACTGATGAAGCCAACTCTTCCCTGACCATCTTCCCAATCGTAATCCACTGCAGGCTGCCCGCAATCATCCTGAATGGATGGCTTCATCAAACCGACCTCACGCTCAAGAAGAGTTCGAACAGCCTCTCCAGTGAGCACCTGCTTTTGTGACCAGCCTGCTTCAGCATCCAGCGGCATAAATTCTATAAATCGGAGATGAAAGCCTTCTCGTCGACAAAAAAGGGCAAGCGGCACAATCTCGTCTTCTGACAGACCTCGTATGGAAACTGCATTGATTCGAATCTTCCGAAAACCAACAGCCTTCGCAGCAGCAAGACCTGCTAATACCTGACTGAGTCCTTGCCGTCGAGCGATCGCATTGAAAACATCCTCATTGAGGCTGTCGAGACTGACATTGAGCCGTTGAAGTCCAGCCTGTCGTAATCGTTCGGCATAGGTCTCCAGCAAAAGTCCATTGGTTGTCATTGCAAGATCATTGATTCCTGGAATGCCGGAAAGATGAGAAATCAGTTGATCAAGATCTTTTCGAAGAAGAGGCTCACCTCCCGTGAGCCTGAGTGAATGCACTCCTAGGCCAGATGCAACTTGCACAACACGCGTGATTTCTGAGTATGAAAGAATCTCTTCTCGAGGCTTATAGATGACATCCAAGGGCATGCAGTATGAACATCGCAGATTGCATTGATCCGTCACACTAATACGAAGGTCATTATGAATGCGGCCAAATTGATCTATGAGGCCATGGTGTTGTTGAGCGTGCGTCACAGCATCCCCCCCGATCCAACATTAGGATGGACCCACGCACGATTTCCATCATGTCCAACTTCACATTTCCAGATTGGAACCTCCTCTTTGATGCGTTCCATGAGCCACTGGGATGCATCGAATGCTTCTTTTCGATGCGCTGCACTTGTTGCAATGGCGACACTTATTTCACCAATGTGCACGAGACCAATACGGTGTACTATCACACAGTGAACCAATTGAAATCTTTCCACTGCCTTTTTGCGAAGTGATTCCAGCATTACAAGAGCCATCGATTCGTGACATTCATAGTCAAGTGCAAAGGTTTTCGTTCCACCGGTGATACTGCGAGTTGTGCCAACGAATAACACATTCGCGCCTGCCAATTCACTTGATACTTCATCAAGTAAAATTTGTGACTGAATAGCCACGTGAACGATTCTGCAATGACTTTGGCTCACGTACTCCTATCCTCCACTTACTGGTGGAATAACGCTCACGTCTTCGGTGATACCAATCGGCATATTATCCTGAACATACTGATTATTGATAGCAATCGCACTGGCTGCGAACAGATTCGCTGCGGCAGGCACTCTCTGAGATAGCACCTGCTTGAGGTCTGAAGCCGTACCACCATCCCATGAGAGTTCGAGGAGACGAGTGCCCGCCATTTCAGCCACACCTGCAAAAAGTTGGACACGTAAAATCGCTTCACCCGGCTTGTCTGGTTGAGATGCATTCATGATCAGGAACTTGTAGTCAGCTTGCCACTGGCAGTTGTGAGAAGTGCGTCAAGCCCGGAGGGACCGGGCAGCAAGCCATACGACTTGGCGAGTAGCTTGACGGGATGAACGGTTGGTTTGGGGGTTCCCTGCTCCATCTGAAGCCGACAGGCAGAGCACTCTGTCGCCCCAGCATCAAACCCTGAGTTTCTGATTGATGACACAAGATTGATCCCACTGCGCAAACTTGCACGATAATGCTCGCGCGAAAGCCCAAACGTACCAGCCATCCCAGAGCAACCATGGTCAGTAGCGTCAAGAGTCAATCCTGGAATAAGCCTCAGTAAATGCTCTGCATGGCTCCCTCCATCGTTAAGCCTCATGTGACATGGTGTGTGATAAAGCAAGCGACTTGTGAGTGGAGTGAAATCGAGTCGCAGTTGCCCCTCACGATGCAACTCCCACAAAAAGGACGAAGCATCACAGGTTTTTTCAATGACCTGCTGCATATCATCATCTTCTACAAGCAAGGGGTAATCATGCTGTATGCATGTGACGGCAGCCGGTTCAGAACACACAATGCGATAGCCAAGACGCACCGCCTCAGCAAGCACTCGCATGTTCATTCGTGCGAGTTTACGGGCGCCCTCAATATCTCCCTCAGAAATCAGTGGCATCCCAACTGCAACCTGTCGCGGATCAACAAATACACCCACACCATTATGTTCAAGTACTGCTACAAAGGCCTTCGCAAGAAGCGGATCATGACGCCTTGCAAACGTATCCATAAAATAAAGAACTCGGGTTCCACTTCTCCGGGATGGTCGTGTAATCCCTCGTCGTGCAGCCCAGCGCAAAAACTGATTACCAGCGAAGGGGGGCAGTTTCCGACCACGGGCGACTCCAAGTACTTTTTCAATCATCCACCGAGACTGCGGGTTCTTCAACGCTGCATTTGAGAGTGGCCGAAGTGCTCCTCCAATAGCTGATAACGTGTCAGCACGTGAGAGCCACCAGGGCGTCCAACGCATCCCGTTCGAAGCAACTTGTGCTCCCTTGAGTTCCATGACCATAGCGGGAATATCAACTGATGCCGCACAATCAATCCTGCATTGATGACAGTTAAAACACGTTTCAGTAATTGTCCGAGCAGCCTCGGACTCAATCGCTTTTGCATCAATGTGCCCCGAAAGAAAACTCGCCAACAAGTTGGCCTTCGCGCGAGGAGCAGCTTCCTCCAACGGTAACGTGCGATACCGAGGGCACATGCGTTGTGATACGTCCTGACTTCTGCAGCCACCACAGCCGTTACAGGCATCTACCTCATCAACAATCTGTCGATCCGCGCAGTGGAGTACAGGTAATGGCGCCATGTTTGCAGAATGCAAGGACGCCCGAAACCTTGCAGGCTCAAGATCATCGTGAGGAGCATTTTCTGAATCCAATGGTGGGACGATTTTACCCGGATTGAGCACACAAAATGGATCAAAGAGCCGTTTTACTTCTGTACAAACAGAAGCAAATTCAGGGAAGTATTTCTGAAAAAAAGAGGTTCGTGACAACCCGAGTCCTTGTTCACCACCAATTGCTCCCCCAACAGCAACAACCTCCGGATAGATAGCATCCGCAAGTCGCTCTAATCGCTGCTGTTCACCAGGATCTCTCGGATTTGCAAAGGTTCGAACATGCAACTGACCATGATTAGCATGCGCAAAGAGCATTGTAACAGCCTGCTCTTGCTGCTGAACATCTTGGAGTCGCCGCAAAAAATCAACTAATACATCAGGGGGAATCACAATATCTTCAAGAAATGCAACCGGCTGCACCTGACCTCGGACTTCAAGGACAGTCGAAAGTAGATTTCGAGAGAGCTCCCAAAACATATCTGCATCAACAGCGTCTTCTGCGCGACGCACATCAATCGCCAGAGGTCCTGATCCCCAACGCCCCCCTTGAACACGTCGAATCGCATCATCCAACTGAGACTGACATGCCTTTGCATCCAGTCCACAAAACTCCACCAGAAGACCGGCATCAGCTGCTGGAGGAATCAAAAGATCAAAAGCAATCTTTGCACGTCTGGCTAAACTCAGATGCCGTTTATCAAATAGATCACAGGTGCTCGGCTGGAGTTGCCGCAAGCGCAATGCTGCCTCAGCTGCCTTTTCCAGAGAATCAAATAGGAATAACCCTACAGATGATGTTTCATCAGTGTGTTGAAATGTTTGAAGTGTAGCTTCAGTAATGATGCCAAGTGTTCCCTCAGCCCCAGCGAAGAGTTTTGGAAGATCAATGGCACCGTCCTGCCTTAGACCATCAAGTCGATATCCACCATGAAGGCAACGGTTTTCTGGGAATGCCGCCGAAATGGTCTCGTGGGACGATGTTAGTATTGACTCCACTCCAGCTGCAAGATTTGCCATCCGGTCTGGGGTGACATTATCCGGCGTCGAAAATCTAGGAACGGTTGGCTCTACTTCTACAATTGATCCGTCACCAAGAACAACCTGCGCAGAAATTAAACGACTGCGGACGTCCCCAACTCGAGCAAACCTGCTCCCTGACGTATTCCGTCCGATCATTCCACCTATTGTTGTAACTCCGCGATTGGCTGGATCAGGCCCAAAGAGACGACCGAACTGGGATAGGTGCTCCTCCAGGGAAGCACTCGTTACTCCTGCCTGCACGCGTACGGTGGCGTCTTCCGTCGAAACTATCCGTCTGAGGTAACTGCTGCAGTCCAGAACAATACCTGCACCTAAAGCAAGACCAGCAACACTCGACCCTGCACCTCTGGCATGTATGGACACTCGCTCTTCTGCAGCCCATCTCACAGTTGCAGAGATGTCCTCGATTGAACGTGGGCGCACGATTGCCAAGGGCCACACTTCAAAAAGACTCCCATCAGTGGCATAGATGGCACGGCTCGCATCATCGCACAGCACATCACCAGATACGATACCACGAAGGTCTTCTTTCATCCTGTCACGGTCTAATTCCATACAAATTACCCGAGCAAATAACGTACTGCATCATGACGATGGAGGGGCGCTGGTCCTACCTGATGACAGCGAGCGGGTTCGTGCGACAAGTTGACGATGCTTTTCATGTGTTTCCAAGTCAAATCCACCAAAAGAATCCACCACGCCATTCCCCGTATAACGAGCACCACACCGATAACAGGTGAGACATTCTGGCATCACAAAATAAAGAATGACGTCCAGCAATGCAGTGCTGAAAAGAATTGCAAATGTCAGAACAAGCTCCCGCATGCCCCAGGCAATACAACTTGCAAAAAGACCAACGAGAACAATCGCAACCCCAAGTCGTTGAGGAAAGTCTTTTCTTCGGAAGAGCTCTGTACTTGGACACACAACGCACCGTCGAAGGCGAAGTGCCGAGGTCTCGTCAGGATTCGTAGATCCCAGAGCATCATCTGGAATTGGCAATGATTCACCGCACGACTGACAGACTAACTCGGCAATCTTTTCTACTCCGTGATGTCTATCAGTATTTCCACAACGTGGACAAGCATAGGTTATGTGCATTTGTCTACTTTCTCCTCCAGTATTCTACCACGTATACGTCACCACAGTTTTGGAGCAAGAAACACGCTTCTGTTCGCCAAATGACACATGCTGTACTATCTCAATACAGCGGAGATACTTGTTTACAAAAGTTTCTCTTTCAGTGTTAAGTCGATACACTAGCCTTCTCACGGCACATCTCCGTTATTCGGATTCATATAGCTTTTCAGACAAGGATTTCCCATGACATGGCTCACCAGAAGAGAACAATGCTCTATCACAACGATTGCAAAGACGTATCCGCATGTTCGTCTTTTTATAGTCCCTCTGGTTGTCTTTATCGTTGTGATGCATTCGTTCCTTTCGCTGAGCCACGGTGCTTCAACGTCAGATCGCCCGAATATCATCGTCATCATGGGCGATGATATTGGCTATGGTGATGTGTCATGCAATGGAGCTAAACGTATTGACACGCCTCATATCGATAATCTTGCAGCACAAGGGCTCCGTTTTAAGAGCGGCTATTGCTCTGCCTCTACATGCACACCAACGCGATACTCATTTCTCACTGGGACATATGCTTTTCGCAAGACGGGAACTGGTATCGCCCCACCAAACTCCCCTGCTATCATCCAGCCTTCTACTCAAACAATCGCATCCCTTTTGAAGAAAGCTGGCTATACAACACAAGTCATTGGCAAATGGCATCTTGGTTTAGGTGATGCGGCTGGCCCAGATTGGAACGGTATTCTCAAACCTGGCCCCCTTGAAATTGGCTTTGACCACTGCTTTTTACTACCAACGACAAACGATCGAGTCCCTCAAGTCTTTGTCGAAGACCATCGCGTCAAGAACCTTGATCCTGCAGATCCTTTATGGGTCGGCAATAAAAAACCCTCTCCGAATCATCCCACCGGCATCACTCATCGTGATTCACTCAAAATGGATTGGTCGCATGGTCACAATGCAACGATTCACAACGGAATAAGTCGAATCGGTTTTTACACTGGGGGCAACGCTGCCCGTTTTCGGGATGAGGATCTTGCGGATACGTGGGTCGAACAAAGCAAGGCCTTCATTCATGAGCAACAGCAACACAGCACTCCCTTTTTTCTTTTCTTTGCAGCCCACGAATGCCATGTACCTCGGATTGTTCATGAACGGTTTCAAGGAAAATCAGAACTCGGACCACGAGGTGACGCCATTTTAGAACTCGATTGGTGCGTGGGGGAACTTACCAAGACCATTGCTGCTGAAGGCTTGTCCGAAGAGACACTCATTATTTTCTGTAGTGATAATGGACCAGTACTTGATGACGGCTACAAAGACGATGCGATTGAAAAAAACGGACTCCATCGAGCAGGCGGGCCGTACTCAGGAGGAAAATACAGTGTTTATGAAGGAGGCACTCGAACGCCGTTCATTACATGCTGGCCCGGAACGATCACCCCTGGGGTCTCGGACGAAATAGTGTGCACGATCGATCTTGCCACCAGCCTCGCGAACCTCGTGAAACAGCCCGTTCCTGAGGACGCATGCCTCGACAGCCTGAATGTCCTAGGGGCTTTATTGGGCCATAAAAATGCAACCGGTCGAGACCACTTGGTTCAACAGGATAATGGCAAAGTTGGAAACTATGGTCTCAGAGTTGGAAACTGGAAACTTGTTCGCCATGACCGTAAGCAGGCTCGTAATCTTATTGTGGAGACCACACTGACGAATACGGAGGTTCCACAGTATCAACTCTTTGATCTCAGTAGCGATCCTGAGGAAAAACATGATCTCTCGACTCAATTTCCTCAAAAAATGCAAGAGCTCACAGCCCGCCTGGCAGACGTCATTGCAGCTGGCAGAACACGCCCGGCGAAGCCGTAGGAACAAGAGATGCTTCTCGACCAAGACGCCTGACATGTTGACTGAAGGTATGCCATCATGAACGTGAGCATGTTTTGATTTTTTCCCGAGGATTGGTCCGCCATGAGGAAGCACCTGCCATGTCACTCATTTCACGACGTTCGTTCGTAAAGACGTCTACTGCATCTGTGACACTATCCTGTGCCCACCACAGCATTGCTCAGACCAACCCAACACACCCACTTGAAACGCATGTTCCTTGCCGACAAATTACATTCCCGCCGGGTTTCCACTGGTTTGGGTATTACGACAAACGTGAATTTGACTCCACAAACACGTGTGTATTGAGCAATCGAGTCGGTTTTGAAGGGCGTTCACCAACACCTGATGATGCTATTGATGTTGGATACATTGATCTGAAACGCAATGACACTTGGGTTCCTCTTGGGACATCACGGGCCTGGGGATGGCAACAGGGCTGCATGCTCCAATGGGTGGGCACAACCGGGAAGACTGTGCTCTGGAATGACCGTGACGGCGATCGTTTTATCTCCCGTCTCCTCAACGTGGAAACGGGACACCAGAAAACACTTCCCATGCCTATTTACACGGTTGCTCCAGATGGGTCGTTTGGACTGTCTGCAGATTTTCGACGCATCAACAATCTTCGCCCCGGGTATGGCTACAGCGGATTAGCTGATCCCTACGTGCATGATCGTGCACCAGACGCATCCGGCATCTGGAAGATCGATTTTAAGACTGGTGAAACACATCTGATTCTCTCCCTGGCACAGGTAGCGGCTATTCCATGGCCTGATGGCAAACGGCATACATCGGCCTGGCATTACTTCAATCATCTCCTTATCAATCCTACTGGCAATCGTTTTGTCTTTCTTCACCGTTATCGACCTGTGTTCCATCCCCATACACTCCGTTTTGAAGGGGGTTTTGTGACACGAATGCTCTCTGCCAATGTCGATGGATCTGATCTCTTTGTACTTGACCCATCGGGACATACGTCCCACTTTATCTGGGATGATGCCACTCATGTCACAATGTGGACAAAGCCAACTGATAATCCTGTGGGCTTTTATCAAATGACCGACCGCACTGATCAGGTGGTTCCGGTTGGATCAGGTGTCATGACTGCAAATGGCCATAACACCAATCTGCCAGCCCCGTACCAGAACTGGATTCTCAACGATACGTACCCCAGTCGGAACGGACGACGTCAGACGGTCTATCTCTACAATCGCTCAACACAAAAAAAAATACTATTAGGACACTTTCCTTCTCCTGCTCAATACTCAGGAGAGTGGCGATGTGATACCCATCCTCGCTCCAGTAACAACGGACACTTTATTGTGATTGATAGTCCGCACTCGGGGGGGCGGCAATTACACCTGCTGGATATTCGTGCAGTAATTCAATAGCGGTATCGCGACCAAAGACTCTGCCCTCCCTACAGAGAATTCATCAACTGCCCTGCTAATTCACCTGTGATAGCAGCAAGGCAGGCAACGTACAAAATGCCTGTTGCACTTTGTGTATTCGGGACATCAAGAGTCTTCCGGCTCATCCAAAGAAGAACAGGAAGGCCAATGAGTCCTGCCAGAAATCGGAGTGATACGATTGCGACAAGTGCACGATCTGCAACTGCTATCGACCCAAACTGCGGCTCCATTTCAATCACTACACAAACAAACTGAGCAGCCCAGCCACATAATGCGAAGTCAATCATTCGCTTGAGTACATTGATTTCCATGCCGGGTGCATTGAGATACCAATGCCCCAAAAGCATCGCATGCACTGTCAGTCCGACGACCAACCCTGAGAGCAATGCTGAAATAAATTGCCACGCCGACTGTCCACCACTCACTTCAGTTCCTGCAGGCATCCTCAAAGAAACGACGACGCCTACAGCCACAGCCAGCAACATCCCACTAAGCACACAGGCGGTTATTCCAGGGCGATCGCGTCGAGCCAACCAGGCTGCACTTCCAATCCATGCTACAAAAGAGGCTCCGCCCGCCATCCACGCAACAAGAGCTGATATTCCAGAAGCTGCCAGCAGCGCAGCAAAGAACGCCAATCCCATCACAACAAGCAGGTTTATTCGAAAAAAGCCCGAGGGAACAAGACGTGATGGTGTCACACTCAAGCCCACGGCCAGACCGAATCCAAATCGGCATAGAAAATCAACAAGAAGTATCATTCAGGAAACCACGCCATCAAGAAGGTCGCCTTCCATAGATAAGCGATAATACTTCCGCACGGCTTGAAACATTTGATCGAAAAAGTCCCTTCATGGCAGATGTGACACATTCACTTGAAGGTTTCCGCACCCCTCTGATTGTCATACACGTGTGTGTGGCCTCAACCACAACTGCAACGCCTTTTGCACCGAGGTCATTTTCTAAAAGGTCCGCTACCTGCTCCGTCATTCGCTCCTGCACCTGAGGTCGATGTGATAAGACCTCAACAACTCGAGCCAACTTACTCAACCCAAGCACCTGACCATCAGGAAGATAGCCGATATGCACATGTCCCATGAAGGGAAGAAGGTGGTGTTCACATACACTGTTGAAGGCAATATCACGCACAAGAACAATTTCATCATATTTTTCAGTGAACGCTTTTTTGAGATGTTCCCTTGGATCCTGAGAGAGTCCGCTGAACATTTCTGCATACATCCTGGCAACTCGTGCTGGCGTCTCAAGTAAGCCCTCACGATCAGGATCCTCACCAACAGCATGAAGAATATCTCTTACGGCTTTTTCAATACGAGGGTGATCAACAGACATAGTGCCATCTTGAGGAACAAGATCCTCATCTCCGCACCCGCCATGACGAGAAACAGCATTCATTGGTGGAATCGACTCAGATTTTGACATATCCATACTCTAATTGCTTGAGAACAGAGGGGGAAATGGACGGCGATTTCCCTCTGCAGAACGCCCCGCCATTGCCTCAAGAAGAATACTCGTTCTGCGAAGAACGTCACACTCATCCAACAGGCGCATTTTCCACTCAACACCTAAATCAAGCGTATACGAGACAATATCCGCCAACATACCCAGGGTAATCTGATTTCCAAGAAGTTGATCCAGTTGATCATACGCCTCTGGCATCTTGGGCATTGATCGCTTGAAAGCTGATAATAGTTTTTTTTGAAATTCAGATGCGGTCGCATGCTCTGACTGCCCCGGCTCCTGCTCATCCATGATCTCGGCTTCAAATATTCGGAAAGGACGATCTGGAGGTAGCTCGTCAAGAAGGCGGAGACGGCAGACACCAAGAAGAAGAACATTATACGTGCCCTCTTCGGTTTGCTGATGGGTTGCAATCCGACACAGGCATGCTGTTTGCCTGAGCAAAGGACGATCGTCGTCGTGTTGATCATGGCTACCATCATGTACGGCTAAAGCCATCATTCTGTCATCTTCCACTGCCTCCTCGAGAAGAGCTTTGTATCGAGGCTCGAACACATGCAGCGCCTGCATCACATGTGGAAACATCACCAGATTTGGTACTGGAAAGACTCTTGCCGTTCCCGAAAACTGATCTGGAGAAAAAGCCAGTGGTTCATCAAACATACGTCACGCTGAAGCAGGAGGTGGGTCGAGATGGATTTCCGGGAGAAGTTCCGGATCGAGTTCAACCTCCGGATACTCCTCAGGACTGTTGGCAACCTCAGCCAAACAGGTGTCAAACGCAGTGATGAAGGTCGCAAGATCAAGACCTAAATGCTTGGGCTTGTATGGCTCTAAATAGGCACGCGCACTCAGGTGAAGTTTCCTCGCTCCGCGAATATTCCCATTTCCAAAATGATACAGTGCAACAGCCGCCTGAATGAGGCCCTGATAAAACTTCCTCGACGGGCCGCGATACTCTGTCCATAATTCCTCCCAGAGTTCATGGCTTTCAAAATAATCGCACTCGTTAAAGGTGGCTATCCCCTTGAGATACAAAGGGTCATAGTCCGTTGTTGCAGCATCTTCCACGAATTTCGCTCCAAAAATATCTTTTCCTTAATATGAATCCTAGCACCAAGCAGCACAACACAAATGGCAAAGGGCTTCCCCCCGTACGTATCCCTCGACGGGAAACGGTCGCAGCGAAGAAGAAGAGGGCTGAATCCATCGTAAAAACGCTGGCTTTGGCCTTTCCGGCAGCAACCTGCTCCCTGAACTTCAGGAATCCCTTCGAACTCATTATTTCGACCATTCTCTCGGCTCAATGCACGGATAAGCGGGTCAACATGGTAACCCCAACCCTGTTTCGTCGTTGGCCCACTCCAGAAAAAATGGCCAAAGCCACACAGACACAAATTGAAACCGTTATTCGGACCACAGGCTTTTTCCGGTCCAAGGCTAAAAATATCCTCGGATGCTCCCGCGCTCTTGTAGAAAGACACTCCGGCGAGGTGCCCCAGCAACTGTCAGAACTAGTGGCGTTACCCGGGGTTGGTCGAAAGACGGCAAATGTCGTCCTCGGAAGCGGATTTGGCCAGGCAGAGGGAGTGGTTGTAGACACTCATGTTGGCCGAATTTCCCGCCGTCTCGGCCTCACAAAGCATGTTGACGCCGTCCAGGCTGAAAGGGATCTCATGAAGGTCCTCCCTGCAGACGACTGGATACAGTTTAGCCACTTCTTAATCGAGCTTGGCCGTTCATTGTGCTCCGCTCGAAGTCCAACGTGCCAGACGTGTATGCTCTTGGATCTCTGCCCACGAAGTGGTGTGATCAAAAAAAATCCTTTGAAACGATAAAGCTGACGGAGGGCATGGGAAGAAACGACAAGAAAGACTACACTGTGTTCTTCCGTTTGGCCCCCGTCACATCCACTGAAAGAGTCGACCCATGATCCTCTCAGGGAATGAAATAAAATCCCATCTTGGCCAGAATATCATTATTGATCCCTTTGATGAAAAGAACCTCAATCCCAACAGCTATAATCTTTCCCTGCATGATGAAGTATTGATCTACGAAGAAGTCGTGCTTGACATGCGAAAAAGTAATCGAGTCACTCGGGTTACGATTCCAGAGGATGGCCTCGTACTCAATCCCAACCAACTCTACCTTGGTCGGACCATGGAGCGGACCGAGACTCATAACCTTGTTCCAATGATTGAAGGCAGGAGTTCGATCGGCCGGTTAGGACTCTTCGTTCATGTGACAGCCGGTTTTGGAGATGTTGGTTTCTGTGGCTACTGGACCTTAGAGATGTTTGCGGTTCAACCTGTGAAGATCTATCCCGGAGTGCCCATCTGTCAGATGTTCTTCCATCAAATCGTGGGAGATATTACTGAATACTCAAGTGATAAGTATCAAAACAACCGTGACATTCAGCCGAGTTTGATGTTCCGGGAATTATCAGAAGGCCAAGACGCAAATCCGCAGCTGGAATTTACGTTTGGTGCCAACCATGCTCAGCAACCCCCTCAGCCAGCGGTGAGATAAAAAGGTCACACGGTGCTCAGATCTCATACTTGCGGCGAATTACGTCCTGAACAACTTGGACAGTCGGTTCATCTATGCGGATGGGTTGATCGAGTTCGTGATCATAAAGGTGTTATCTTTATTGATCTTCGTGACCGGTGGGGACGGACGCAGGTTGTTGCTGGAGCAACAAGTTCGAAAGACGTTATCGAAACAGCACGGGCAGTACGTCCTGAATGGGTTATTCGAATATCTGGTGTCGTCGGCATGCGACCGGAAGGGACCGCGAACCTCAAACTCTCTACAGGAGCAATCGAGGTATCTATTGAATCGCTTGAGATTCTGAACGAAGCAGAGACGCCCGTCTTTCACCCAAATGCGCTGGAATTACCGGGGGAAGAGGTTCGTTTAGAGAATCGATGGATTGATCTCCGCCGCCCCGCCATGCAGGACAACATGTTGCTTCGTAGCCGCATTGTGAAAATCATGCGCGACCACTTTGATGAACTCGGTTTCATCGATGTTGAGACCCCCATGCTTGGCCGTAGCACACCGGAGGGTGCCCGTGACTACCTTGTCCCCAGCAGGCTCGATCACGGTGCTTTTTTTGCCTTACCACAATCACCTCAACTGTATAAGCAACTGTTGATGATTTCAGGGTTTGATCGGTATGTCCAGGTAGCAAAATGCTTTCGCGATGAAGATTTGCGAGCTGATCGCCAACCAGAGTTTACTCAGTTGGATGTTGAGATGTCCTTCGTCAACGCGGATGATGTCATGGAGGTTATTGAGGGGCTCGTTCGGCGTACGGCCAAAGAGATTCTTGACCTCGAGATATCAACACCGCTTCCTCGCCTCACATGGGATGAGTGCATGGAACGATTTGGACATGATGCCCCAGATCTTCGTTTTGGCCTTGAGATCACTGACCTCACTTCACTAGCCGCTGATAGTGAGTTTCGGGTGTTCCAACAGGCGTTGAAGTCTGGTGGGCGAGTTCGTGGATTATGTGTCAAGGATGCTGCATCAAAGTTCTCACGAAAGGACCTTGATAATTTGACCAATCTCGCCATCGAAGCTGGCGCAAAGGGCCTGGTCTGGCTCAAGGTTGAGAAAGATGGAAGTTTTACCGGTCCTGTTGCAAAGAACCTTGTGGCAATTGCCGCAGATCTCCAACAGGCACTTGGTACGCAACCAGGAGATCTGGTGCTCATCGTGGCTGATTCCTTTGAAGTGAGTTGTAAAGCGTTGCATACGCTCAGAAAATGGCTCGGTGACACGCTTGAACTCTATAGCTCAGGAGACATGCATTTTTCTTGGGTTGTAGACTTCCCAATGTTTGCACATGACACAGAAACAGGCCAATGGGCTGCAATGCATCATCCGTTTACAGCCCCACGGGAAGCCGATCTGGATCAACTGGAAAATAACCCTGCCGGCTGTCGAGCGATTGCGTATGACCTGATCATCAATGGCTCAGAGGCTGGCGGTGGGACCATACGAATCCATGACAGTGCGACGCAGGAAAAAGTGCTGAAATTGCTTGGGATTTCTCCTGAAATCGCGCAGGATCGATTTGGTTTCCTGTTGGATGCTTTGAAAAGTGGAGCACCTCCACACGGAGGAATTGCTCTGGGGATTGATCGGTGGGTGATGCTTTTTGGTGGACTTGATAACATCCGTGATGTCATCGCGTTTCCAAAGACACAAAAAGCGAGTGATCTTATGACCGGAGCTCCTGCTTCTGTTGACACAAAACAACTGGTAGACTTAGGAATACGTGCGGTGGTTCCACCAAAGGCACCGCCGAATCAGCAGGGCGACTAGCTCAATTGGTTAGAGCACCTCGTTTACACCGAGGGGGTTGGGGGTTCGAGTCCCTCGTCGCCCATTTTCTTTTCTGTCTTCTTACGCGGCGTGTGTGGACTTCGAAAAAACCTTTGTGAGAAAGGTGTATGAATCACCTTTGCTGTGTTCCTGAATTGAGGAGGGTAGCATTGATTCCACAAAGTCGCTGTATGAACCAAGAGGTGAGGTTTCTCAACGACGTGACTGTACCGCACCCACTGAAAGAGATTTCAGCGTTGAAAGAAAGATATGTGATGATCCGATTGCTTCTGGCTCTGTTTCTTTGCCTTGCGGCACTCTCACATGCTACCGCTGAAAAGCCCAACATCATTGTCATCCTTGCAGATGATGCCGGATTTGAATGCTTTAGCGCCTATGGAAGCACGGAGTATGCCACGCCAAGACTTGATGCACTTGCAGCCAATGGCATTCGATTCGAAAACTGTCACTCGACTCCTCTCTGTACGCCAAGCCGTGTCAACCTTCTCTCTGGTAAATCAAACGTCTTCAACTATTTTGACTTTGGAATTTACCCACGTGACAACCCAACATTTGCTCAGCATTTTAAGAACCATGGGTATGCCACGGCTGTTGCCGGCAAATGGCAACTCCTCACCCCGAAGGGTGGCATCTCACCTGAAGAAGCTGGCTTTGATACCTATTGCTTATGGAACATCCCTGGTGGTGGACGACAGCGCTACTGGAATCCATCACTCCTCCAGAATGGAGAACTACTCGACATCCCACCAGGAGGCTATGGACCGGACATCACAACTGACTTTCTCGTTGATTTCATTGAAACTCATCACAACGATCCATTCCTTGCGTATTTTCCCATGATTCTTCCGCACAACCCATTTGTCGTTACGCCTGATAGTGCGAATCCTGAGTCGATGGATGAAAAACAGAACTTCATCGATATGGTGCAATACATCGACAAAAACGTCGGGCGACTGGAAGACACACTCAGCAGACTGGGGCTCCGCGAGAAAACATTGATCCTCTTCACGGGTGACAATGGAACGAATTCTCAAATCACTTCCGAACTGAACGGACGTCAGATTCAAGGAGGCAAGGGCTATACACATGATTACGGCACTCATGTTCCACTCATTGTCAATTGGCCTGGAACGGTCGCTGGAGGAACAGTGAATCGTGATCTCATCTGTTTTTCAGACTTTTTTCCAACCATTGTCGAGGCCGCAGGACTGCCGCAGAAAGTCATCGCTGATGGGGATGGTTGGAGTTTCTGGCCACAATGCGTGGGCAAAAAAGGAAGACAACGAGAATGGATTTATTGTTACTATTTCCCTCGCCCATCATCTCCACGGTACAACACAAAATATAATCACTATGAAGTCCAGTTTGCACGGAATGCGCGCTACAAGCTCTACGATGACGGTCAGATGTTCGATACGATTGAGGACGTTCTAGAAAAAAAACCTCTGCCTGTTGGAGATCAAGCTGGACGAACTGCATCAGCCCGCAAACAACTTCAGCACGCACTCGACTCGTATCCAGATTCTGGACAGAACGCAAACCGCTCAGCCACCAACTAACATCCAATCTGGTAAGCGGCGAACTTTTCCCTCAGCGTCTACACACACAACGGTTGTGGTACCGGTTGCGACAATTGTGGAGTCACGAATCACTTCATAGGCATGTTTGATATGGGCTGCGCCCAGTTTTTGAACCCGTGTCCTCAAAACCAGGAGATCATCGTACTGGGCTGGAGCGAGGTACTTACACGAGGCATCAGCAACGACCATGAACAGCCCCGCCTCTTCAAAAGCCCGATATGTATAGCCGTACGACCGTAACATTTCTGTTCGTCCCATTTCAAAATAGGTGAGATAATTCGCATGATGAACTCGCCTCTGTCCGTCGGTTTCCTGATACCGTACGCGGATCTCCATTTCATGGGCTGCTGCCATTACACTCTCATTTGTTTTTCTGAGGAAAAGTTGAGGAACTTCGTTGACCAAGACACGATCCAGACTTTATTCTTTTTCCATCAGTTCATGCAATAAAACAGGAGTTGAAGCCGTGAGCATAGGCGATGAAGGAGAGGGCGCAGGGGTAGGCTTTGCCACCGCACGAGGCCGAAACTGGCCAACACTTCGACAATTCACCGTGTTTCTTGAAAACCGAGTTGGTCAGTTCATGGAGGTCGTTCGACGATTTGAAGGATCGAATGTTCGGATCGTTGCTCTCTCCATTAATGATTCAGGGGAGTGTGCGTTTGTGAGATTTCTCTTAAGCCATCCAGAACAGGGGCGAGAGATTCTAGAACGAGCAGGCCTTGCACTTATTGAAAGTGATCTCATCGGTGTCGAACTGCCCGATAGTCGTCAGCCTCTCTTACAAGTCTGCACTGCTCTTCTCCAGGCAGAAGTGGATATCATTCAGGCATATCCAATCCTTGTCAGACCTCGTGACCGCCCTGCCGTCGCACTCATGGTTGATAATACCGAAATGGGCATGGAAACTCTGCGTTCCAAAGGATTTACAATGATTACCGAAGATGACCTTGATGAAGTCTAGCTATCGGGAAACATATCTGCAGGCAGTGTTTTCACCTGACGAATGACCACTTTTTCTACCGATGCCCAAGCAATAGCTGTAATGGTAACAGTGTTGTCACTTGCTTCACTCGCGAAAACGCCATGCGTACCACGAGACCATGTAACGTCATACCAAGAAGGCAGGATGACTCCATCCGCGTGATGGATTTCCATAGTGCCGCCATGTTTCCGTTCTTCCCATAACCGTGCAACAAGATCAGCAGTCGGATGCCACACGCCTTCATTTGAATCAGTTTGCTCAACAACCGGCTCACCATCCTGCGATGGGACGACAATCGGAGCCTTACACTGAGGACATGTTGATTTTTTACCCGCGAGGCGCGCCTGGACTCGAATAACATGCCCATTCGGACAACGAAAGACAACGATCTTCCGATCAACAGCCTGCTCCGGAGCCTCAGAACCCTGTTTTTCATGTGGATGATACGTCATAGCTTCGAACCTCTACCCGTTTAGTGTAGCCTGAAAAACGATTCTCAATCCATTTTCAAACGAAATCATTACCCTTTTTTCACTCCTAGAAACCTCGCATGGCCATTTCTGTCGTTTGTTCCGGCTGCAAGACTCGATTCAATGTGAGTGATCAGTTTGCTGGTCGCACTGGACCATGTCCCAAATGCAAAAAGCTGATAAAGATTCCACAAAGGGCAGCCGGTGAGGTCACCATCCAGGAACCGGAGCCACCGACTGGGAGCCCTTCAACCACCCGAATGCCAACGGCACCAATCATTTTCAAGGAGGACACTGTTTCTCTTCTATCGATTGTCAGTGTTGCCATTGTCGTACTCGGAAGCCTACTTCTTTCGATACTCTTTCGGTACACGTGGGGACCTGGCAATACACCAACTGCTATCTTAGTAGCTGGTGCCATATTGTTTTCATTTCCCTGTGCATGGTGTGGATACTGGATTCTTCGAGACAGAGAGATCCCTCCGCTGCATGGAACAAGTCTGGCCACACGTTCACTCATTTGTGCTGTGATTTACTCATCTCTTTGGGGAGTTCATTCATTTCTACCAGTTGAACAGATGGCAGAGGAATACTGGCAATGGCTTTTCGTCGGCCCAATCCTCGGATTCGCTGGAGCACTTGCTGCATTCACATCACTTGATTTTGACTGGGGGACAGCTTTCGCCCATTTCTCGCTCTACGTGATTTTTACAGCTTCACTACGTTGGATTCTTGGCTTTCCAGCCTTCTAGTTACTTGCCATCCCTAAGTATGAGATTGCCTGATGGCTCATAGACAACTTCTTGCCGACACCATCCCTGAGCTTGCTTCACTTGGCACGTCAACAGCCAGCATTCGTATTCCTCCCGGCGTGACCATACCATTCTCTCCACGGGTACGAGCACTCGTTGATTCCACCGTTTTCCGTCGGCTGTCAGGCATTAGTCAACTCGGGCTTGTTGCATTGGTCTATCCAGGAGCGCGTCATTCTCGATTTGAACATTCGCTGGGCGTGTTTCGTTTAGCGTTGGAGTTTCTTGCTCGGCTTCAGCACGATACTCGCTTCATGCAGACAGTTTCTACCGGTGATGCGACTGCTTTTCTTGCTGCATCTCTACTGCATGACATTGGGCATTGGGCATTCTGTCACCCGCTTGAAGATATGAGACTTTCTGAATTACCAAAGCATGAGTCTCGTCTTCCAAGTCTCATCCATCATGGTGACATTGCAGATATTCTCAAAAATGATTGGGGTGTTGAGCCTTCACGGGTGGCAAGCCTCATCACTGGATCAGCAAATGATCCTGCCGCAAAGATTCTTCAATCACTTCTCTCAGGCCCAGTCGATATAGATAAGATGGATTATCTATCCCGGGATAGCCTGCATGCAGGAGTCTCGTATGGAAACCATTTTGACCAAGAACGGCTCCTTTCAAGTCTTTGCATCGACGAGACGGGCACAAAACTGGCCATTACCGAGAAGGGGTGCACAGCAGCAGAATTAATGGTGGTAGCACGTTCTGTGATGTTCAGTGAGGTGTATTGGCACCACACGGTGCGATCAGCAACAGCAATGCTGCAACGGGTTATATGGTTACTCAAACCCGTTCTTGATCCGAGTGAAATTGTAAACTTTGATGATCAGTCATTCATCGCATGGGTTCTTCAAGCATCGAAAGATGGGCCTGCTGAACCATTGGTCGATGGCTTATTTGGCCCTCAACGAAAACTGTATAAGCGTGTCGCAACTTTTGATCAAATGCATCACGCATCTATCCACTCCGCATTATCCGGTCGGGAGTATCCTGAACTCGTCACCCTTGGGAATACTCTTGCGAATACTTTGAGCAAGAAACTGGGCGTCTGTATTGCACCTCACTCCCTTCTCATTGATGCCCCTCCTGCAGAAAGAGAAATCGAATTTCAAATTCAGGTGAGGGAGCGAAAGAATGCTCACGGAGAGAAAAACAGCTGGGACTGGATCCCACTCACCGACCGCTCACCAATCGTTCGGAGCTTAGCACGGGAGCAATTCGATGACGTTGTTAAGCGAGTGAGACTATTCGCACCGTCGAACGAGGCCACTATTCTCTCACAATGCACCGACCTCGAGGAACATGTCCTCGAGGTCGTACATGCATAGTGTTTATTCTGGAAACAGCTGTCCTTTTTTGATCAGCTCTCCAAAGGTAGGTGAGCCAGCTCCTGCACTTGGCATCGCCGCAACTGTCTCAAGAGCTTTTTGAATTTTTTCCTTGTTTGACTTGTCTTCTTTTTTATCAAGTAATTCGGACAAAGCTGTCCCATAGGCATTTCGATCCTTTTTGCTTTTTCCCTTGTGGCAGATATTGCATTTCGCATCTGCCAATGGAGATGCAACCGGTGCATACAGCGCCTTGAACTCATCGGAAAATTGCTTGATCGCAAATGCTTCACCGCCCCAAGCAGCCACACCTATTACGACAAAAAAACTAAAAACAAACGTTAACGTGCTGCGCATCATCGAACACCTCCAAAATGCCAAAACATGCGAGAATCCTAATCTCCAAACTTGCGGCCGATGAAATATAAGACTCTCCAAACGCCTCTCCAAACGTACGGCCGTGGAAGTATAAGACTCTCCAAAAGGCTCAGAGTCAAGAAAAGGCCAGAAATACTGCATTTCACGCATTTCAGGCCCTTTATTCGTTACGTTTTTGGCGTTCTGGCCCTTGCAGGTGCGTTATTCGGCATCTTCAGCAATGTAAGCAAGCCCAAGTGCCGAATCTGCAAAATTGATTTCCACACGTTCAGCACCTCCATCAATCCGTCTAAAGATTGGACTCCCTCTGTAGACTCCTCCGCTATCTATCCATTCAATGGCTAGTCGATAGGCATCTGGATCGCCAATTCCAACCTGATCCAGAAGAGGCCAACCTTTCTCAATAGAAAACTCACATGATGCTGCAGACACACTGAGTGAAGGAAGCACTGGACGCTCTGCCGAGTCTGTCAGACTCGCAAATCCCTCTACACAACGGAAACGACTCTTAATCAATTCCAGACTTATTTGGGGACCTAAAGGAAACGATGGTTTCGCACCAAGCGTCTTCATAAAATGAATCGCACCATTGAGCGAGCTATCATCCCATCTCACATTGATAACAGACGGCACATTGACACGAAGAAAATCCACTGCCCCATCAATCGTTGTTCGCGTCATGTCAATCATGCAAGCAGCCTCATCCACCTCATTGGGCTGTGGAGAGAAGATACTCACACAAGCATCCTGAGTGAGATTGTCGTACGTCAGTCCATCATCTGAGGAAAAATCCAACCCCTGAAGTATTTGTAGCCTTACATCAACACACTCAAGTACAGACGATCCCTGAAGTGCGAAAAGACTTAGTGCATCATTATTTTGTGGTAGAGCCATGGCAAGAACATCAACACCTTCAAGTTGAAGCGTTGCTGACTCAAGAAGGCAACCAGCATGAACGCTTACTTCTTTTTTTTCAGTTTCTGAGAGTTCTGAAAGAATGTTGGATCCAGTTGCCAATCGTATCGTGGGCATAAAACCCGAAGCGGCACGGATACTCAGCGTTTTACCGCTTAATCGAAAGGGGCTTTCGTCGCGTACTCCAGTATAGGCCAGTTCGATCTCATCACCTGATTCGGCCAATGGAATGACTTCTCCAAGTGTCGACCGCTCATTCTCTTGACTTGGTGTTTCAACAATGCGCCATACTTGGGTTGTGTGCATTGGCAAAGGAGCACTGGAAACACGTGTTGAAAGAGGCGAGGACAGATCCTTCACTTCTGAAAGAGGCCATACTTTGAGGGCAGCTACAAACAAAGCAAGCCCAGCCACGGGAACCAACCATGGCAAATGCCCCATCATCCGAACGTGACGAAGTCCTCCAGACTGTGACACTACCGGGCGAGGACCTGTGAGCTCAACGCCCATATCATCTGCACATATCAACAAATCAGACTCTAACTCAGCTGGACGCTGATAACGATCATCCGGATCTTTTCGCATCAAGCGTCTTATGATTTCACCAAAGCGTTGAGGAACACCGGGCCGAAGCGATTCGACTGGAGGAGGTTCTACCTGCTGATGCTGCAAGAGCTTTTGAACCATTGTCCCTGAAGCAAATGGTGGCCGACCAGTAAGCATAAAAAAAGCCGTACAACCAAGTGAATAAAGATCGCTTCGAATGTCCGCAACGCGAGGATCACGTGCTTGTTCTGGTGAAATGTAATCGAATGTCCCAAGGGTCATGCCACTCGATGTGAGATCATCATCGCCGGCTACATGATGGAGACGTGCCAACCCCATGTCGACAATTCTCGCGCGGCCAGAAGGAGTAATGATGATATTTGAGGGCTTGATATCTCTGTGGACAACATCTCTTTGAGACGCATGTTCGAGCGCATCAGCAATTTGTATGAGCACATTTATTGACCGTTCAAGATCAAACGGACCAAATCGAGCTATAATGTCACGTAAGTTTGTACCCTCGATGTACTCAAAAACAATGTAGTGCCACCCATCATCTGAACCCACCGCATACACACGTCCAATATTTTCATGATCCAGCCGTGCCGCCGATTGAGCTTCATTACGGAATCTCTTGAGCATCTCATCATCCGTTGACTGATGCCGTGAGAGCACCTTAACAGCCACGATGCGATCAAGTGTTGAATCAAGGGCACGGAAAACTGCTCCCATTCCACCCCCTCCGACAAACTCGAGAAGGCGATACGGCCCAAGATCGCGCCCCTCCATGGATCGGCCGAGCTCACTCGTTGATGAAGAAGCATGCACACGAGACGACGTCTGAGCAGAAATCTCCGTCACATCTGGACTACGACTTCTTTCGGAATGATCTGATGATGTATCCATACTGCAGACAGTACCACCCTTTTGGGATTAATGCACGATCAACGCGACAAGTAGAAACGTGACGCCGATTCTGATTCATTTGCGAAAGTCTTGTCTGTCTACGTACACTAAGGGCTTTTGGTCAAGAAACAGTCACGTTTACTTCAACAAGGAATTATTTTGATGTCCACTTTTCCCAATGAGCAGGAAACCATTCCTGAAGCTGAGATTCTCTCCAGACTTTCAACATGGAGTCTTGTATTGGGTGCTGTTCTCGCTGTCCTTGGTGGCTTGGCTGTTGCAGCTCCGTGGGCCGCTTCCACCGTGGTCGATGTCCTCTGTGGAATCATGCTGGTAGCTGCTGGCATCTCACACCTTGTGATGACAATTGGCACGTATACATGGCGAGGGTTTTGGCTCACCCTGCTCTGTGGCACTCTCTCGATAATGGCTGGCATGGGCATGCTCATTCTTCCTGACGCAGGCGTTTCAGCACTCGTAACTTTTCTTGGATTTATGTTACTTTTTGAATCAATTGCCAAACTGGTCGCTGCCTTTTCGGTCCGAGAAAACTTTCCGTGGGGATGGCTTCTTTTTGATGGTGTCATCACTGGTTTCCTTGCTATTGTTCTCCTGACGAGCCAACCTGCAGAAGCCGGAGTTCTCTTAGGAGTATTTGTTGGGGTCAGCCTCCTTTCGAGCGCCTTCCTATTTGTGTCAGCAGGCCTAACGCTCAGAAGACGCCTGACGTCCTAAGACAAAAGCCAGCGAGCAAAAAGCAGATAGATCACTAACGTTGTCATATCCGTTGCCGCTAAGGCAATTGGACCAGCAGCAACCTGTGGTTCGCGATGAACCAGTTTTAGGATATTTGGTATTGCTGCACCGATGATCGATGCACACACGACCCCTCCAGCAATGCCACTCAGCAGGCATGCCATCAGCGTCATATCATGAAGCCATAGAAAAGATACAAATGCGACGATGACAGCGCTGGTACTACCAAGCAAGATGCCCGTCATTGACTCAACACGGAGCATTCGAATGATGCTCTTCAGTGTTGGTTGTCGACTGTGTAACACTTGAAGAGTGAGGCTCACTGACTGAATCGCAACACTCTCAGCAAGCGCTAACACCACCGGAATAAAGAGTGCTAATGAAAGTGCCTTTTCAAGTTCACGTTGGAACACTCCCGTGAGGAAGGCTGCCACAAGACCCCCAATAATATTGGCGATGAGCCACGGAAATCTACTTTGAAATGCCAGTAGCGATGATCGCTGCTGCGACTCACGAAAATGAACCCCGATAAGCTGAAAAAGATCATCCGTGTCTTCTCGACGATCAAGATCGGCTAATTCATTTGTGTACAGATCGACATCCACAACACCCAGAATTCGTCGTCCTTCATCCAGAATTGGAAATGCAAGCAAACGGTACAGTAGAAAAAACTCACAGGCATCCAGTACTGTTGCAGAGCAAGGAATGGTGATGACATTTTTCACCATAATGTCACGAATTGCTGTGGACTCACTGCTGAGCAAAAGACGACGCGTCGGCACAACACCCTCAAGGCAGCCGTGAGCATCAAC
>MDSZ01230469.1_pt1 | contig 60125 bp, 54 predicted proteins | sample 811201 | NCBI WGS metagenome assembly MDSZ01 (sample SAMN05326647, study PRJNA326480) | marine metagenome | isolation source: seawater | place: Indian Ocean: North | collected 2010
ACCCGTGCGCCACTTTCCACTATCCGAAGATAGCTTCTCGTTCGACTTGCATGTGTTAAGCATGCCGCCAGCGTTCGTTCTGAGCCAGGATCAAACTCTTAAGTTAGACGTGCTTTTTATTACAAAAAGCATTATATTAAATTTAGTCTGCACAAGATCCTTGTCACAATTTTCATGTTTATAAATAACATGCGAACTGGCGTGGATCCATGAACAGATTTAAGTTTGTCGCAGACGACAAACACCACCATCCATGAATCCCTTCCGATTACTAACTATTTCAAACAACTGGCGTTATCTAAAATTAGGTTTTAGATTAATTTAATCATTAACTTATGATAACAGCCGCACTCTTACTATATTCTTAAGAGCAAGAAATTTTGTTATAGGCGTCTAAAGTTATTGTGTCAAACATAATTTTTGTATTTTTGTTATAAAGTTATATAAAGTAATTTATTTTTGAACTTGAATTGACGAATTCATCTACTTAGATATAAATGCTATAAATTTTTGAGGAAAATTCTTGAATGAGTTCTTAATGCAATCTCTAAATTATCTAAAATATATTATTTATTTTTTTCTAATAATAATAACTCATCCTGTTATTGCTTCAATTCCGTCAATGCCAATGACCAAACCTGATGAAGCTCTGTGGAGAGTTCATTCAGATATCGAAAAACCCGCATTAAAGCCGGATCCTGTCATTTTTATGGGTGCCATACCAACAATTATTTCTTTACCAATACATAAACCAAATCCTTTAAGTATCTACCCCGAAGCAAAAAAATATCTTACAGAAATGATTTTTGAAAAAACTAACATAGTTACAAAAAGAGAGAATATAAAAAACCTTAATCTTAAAAAAAATGAAGGTCTCAACCCTTTGCTTCAAAGGGCTGGATTTACTTCCAAAGAAGCTTATGAAATAGTTTTAGCAATTAGTTCATTAACTGATCTTAGACGCTTACCCATAGGCCTGAATGTTCAAGTTTTAATTTCTGAAGAAAATAATACTGGAGCAGTAACCTTTAGAATTTCTAAAGAATTCAATATTTATGCTATTCAAGATAAAAATAAAGATTGGATAGCTATAAAAGCAATCAGACCTATAAAGACAGAAACTCTTTTTATTCAAGGTACAATAAATACTAACTTATATGAAGCTGCTAAAGAATCTGGCTTGCCTGAGGATGTCCTTATGGAATTAGTTCAACTAATGGGATATTCAATTGATTTCCAGAGGCAAATTCAACCAGGTGATAAGTTTAAAGTCATTTTTGATCAAACTTATGATATTCTAGATAACAAAAGGCTAGGTCTAAAAAAACTATCTTTTGCTAATATGATGGTTTCTGGAGAGCGTCTATCTTTCTATCGTTTCATAACCCAAGATGGAATTGTTGGATATTATGATGCAAATGGGCAAAGCGCAAGAAAAGCAATAATGAAAACACCAATAAATGGCGCGAAATTAAGTTCAGGATTTGGTTTAAGGAAACACCCAATTAAGGGTTTCTCTGCAATCCATAAGGGCGTAGATTTTGCTGCACCATCTGGAACTCCAATTTTTGCAGCAGGAGACGGCGTTTTAGAAAAGGTGGGATGGATAAATGGTTATGGTAAATATATTTTAATTAGGCATAATTCAACATATAAAACTGCTTATGCTCATTTAAAAGCTTGGGCTAGAGGTATTAGAAGAGGAGTTAGAGTATCTCAAGGCCAAACAATTGGATATGTAGGTTCTACAGGAAGATCAACTGGACCACATCTTCATTATGAAATATTAATAAACGGGAAACAAGTGAACCCTCTAGGAGTAAAAATGCCCTCAGGTAAACCTATTCCTAAAGTTGAAATGATGAAATTCAAAAGTACTATAAAAAAGATGAATTTAGATATAGAAAACTATTTTAATTAAATTCAATTTTCATTTTCAAATACTAAACCACCTATATCTCCAGATGATATTTTAATTTTGTTTCCTTCTTCAATTTCTCCAGACAAAATCTTTGATGAAATTGGATTTTCAATTAACTGACGGATTACCCTTTTTACTGGTCTAGCACCATACTCTTGGTCAAAACCTTCACTTGCAATTCTGCTAATAACTCTATCATCTATATCTATGAAAATATTTTTTTCATTCAACCTATTTTTCAAATTGTCTATTTGAATTTTTATAATTTTTTCAAGATCTTCTTCTCCAAGCAAATTGAAAACAACAATTTCATCAATTCTATTTATAAATTCTGACTTGAATGTATTTTTAAGTTCATCAATAACTTTTTCCTCAACATTAGACGAATGGGAAAAGTTTTCAGATCCAATATTAGAAGTTAAAATAATTATTGTGTTTTTAAAATTAACTTGTCTACCTTGACCATCTGTAAGATGACCATCATCTAAAACCTGAAGTAAAATATTAACTACTTCTAAATGAGCTTTTTCAATTTCATCAAATAAAATAACTTGATATGGCCTACGCCTTATGGATTCAGTGATTGTGCCTCCTTGATCATATCCTACATAACCTGGGGGTGCTCCAATTAGTCTAGAAACTGAATGTTTCTCCATATATTCTGACATGTCTATTCTTAATAACGCTTTATCATCACCAAAAAGAATTTTTGCAAGGTTTCTTGCTAACTCTGTTTTTCCAACACCTGTTTGACCTAAAAACAAAAAACTTCCAAGTGGCCTAGTATTATCAGCAATACCAGATCTAGCTCTTTTAATTGCTTCGCATACTTTTCTTACAGCTTTTTCCTGTCCAATAACTAGCTTGGTTAAATCTTCTTCCATGCTATTGATCTTATCAAGTTCGCCCTTCAAAATCTGACCTACAGGCACACCTGTCCATCGAGAAACAACCTCAGCAATTTCAGTCTCATTAACTGTGGCAAGCGCTTCTTCACCTTTTTCATTTTTAGAAGCCTCTTCAATTTTATTTTGCAATTCAGGTATTATTTGATAAGTCAATTTACCTGCATCTTCTAAACGACCGTCCCTCTGGGCTAAAATTAAATCTTTTCTAGCATTATCAAGTTCATCTTGAAAATTACGAGCACAATCAGACAATTCTTTTTGTTTTTTCCAGAGCTTTGTCATAGTTGAGCTTTCTTTTTCTAAACCCTTTAATTCATCTTTTAATTCATCAAGCCTAGTTTTCGAACCCTCGTCCATTTCGTTTTGAAGTGCCTCTCTTTCAATTTTCAATTGAATTATTCTCCGATCAATTTCATCTAGTTTTTCAGGTTTAGAATCTAATTCCATTCGTCTTCTACTGGCGGCTTCATCCATTAAATCAATGGCCTTGTCAGGCATAAATCGCTCTGTAAGATATCTGTTGGATAATTTTGAAGCTGCCACAAGAGCTGAATCAGCAATTCTAACCCCATGATGAGCTTCATACCTTTCTTTTAGTCCTCTCAAGATTGAAATAGTCTCCTCAACGTCAGGCTCTCCAACTATAATAGGTTGGAATCTTCTTGCTAACGCAGCATCCTTTTCAATATGTTGTCTGTATTCATCTAGAGTTGTGGCTCCAATACAGTGTAGTTCTCCACGTGCCAATGAAGGTTTTAACATATTAGACGCATCTATAGACCCCTCAGCCGCCCCAGCACCAACAAGAGTATGCAACTCATCTATGAACAAAATTATTTTTTCTTGCTCTTCACTTAGTTCCTTTAATATTGACTTGAGTCGTTCTTCAAATTCTCCCCTGTATTTAGTTCCTGCTAAAAGACTGCCTAAATCTAATGCTAACAATTTTTTATCTTTTAACATTTCAGGAACATCATTGTTTATTATTCTCATGGCTAAACCTTCAACAATAGCAGTTTTGCCAACCCCTGGCTCACCAATCAATACCGGATTGTTTTTCGTCCTTCTACTCAATACCTGCAATGTTCTTCTAATTTCTTCATCTCTACCAATTACAGGATCCGTTTTACCATCTCGAGCGTCATTAGTTACATCTCTAGTATACTTTTCTAAGGAGTTTCTATTTTCTTCAGGGTTTAACCCTGAAGCTTTTTTCCCTTTTCTCATGTTTTGTATTGCAACCATTAATCTATCGTTAGTTATCCCATTTTTATTTAATACTTTTTGAGAAAAACCATCAGAGTTAGACAAACCTAAGAGAAATAACTCTATTGTTATCACTTCATCTCCAAATTCATTAGCTTTTTGATTAACAGTTTGTAATAATTTAACAAATTTTTGATCTGGTACTGGGTTAATATTTTCACCATGAACAGTCGATAAAGAAGAAAGGTAATTAGCAACTTCATTTTTCAAAGGATTGATTGCTACTCCTTGCTCTTTTAATAATAGTACTGGGACACCATAAATATCTTTCAGTATTTCCTCAAATAAATGTTCGGGTGATATTGAACCATTTTTTCTATTAACCGAGTTAAATGAAGTAGATTCAAGTAGTTTTTTACTTTTTTCTGAAAATGGTAGAGACATTTTTATCATCTTTGTTTAAAGTCATATAATTAATATGGGATTCTTTATTTTTCATACAAGATTAGTTTTAATTTAAATACTTTTATAAAAAATTTAAATTAATTCGAAATGAAATTTAAATATTAATAAATAGTTTTTATTTTTCAGAAATCTTTTTTTCGGGAGAAATTTTTGATAAAACCTTTTCTTCTTCAATGATTGGAAATGTTTCAACCTTTGAAGAAGTGTCATCAGACACATTTTTTCCATTATAATCTGATTTAGTGTTTAGTTTTTCTGTAGATTCATGTTTTAAATCAGAACCATTTTCAGGCTTTGATTTTCTGGGGTCAACACCTCCATTTAAAGAAATATATACTCTAAAATAATGTTCCGCATGTTGATAATAGGATTCTGCTTGAATTCTATCTCCACTTAAATAAGCATCATTTCCCAAAGCCATATACTTTTCATTCACTTGAATTGCTGAGCCTCGCACCCTAATTTCAGGACCAGAACTATCAAATGAATTTCCTTTCCCATTCGCATGACCATTTCCACCTCTTCGGCTTTGAGATCTATTTCTATTACGTTTATAATTATTATTTTTCATACTTTAAACTAGACACCTTACTTTTAATAATAGGAAATTAGCTAATAATCTAAATGCTTTGTTTATGTCTGCTGATGGTATATTTTAATCAAGCTTCTAAGAAACTTATTCTTATTAATTCAGTTAAATTGATTAACAGTTATTTCTAATGTAAGCGGAAATGTATTTCTTTCAAGTAAAAAATACATTTTATGTTAAAATTCATTTATTTTTTAAACAAAAAACCAAACATCGAACTATATTTGATAAATCTTTTACTTTTAATAAATTTATAAATCCATATTGTTTCATTATATTTATGACTTGATGTTCTTGAGAAAAACCTATTTCAAAAATTATTTTCCCATTTGGATTGATAAATTGACTGATTTCACTTGCAATTGTTCTATATGAATTAAGTCCATCTATACCTCCGTCAATTGCCCCATGTGGATCATACAATTTAACTTCATTTGGTAATAAAGAAATTTTTGAACTCTCTATATATGGAGGATTACAAACTATTAAATCAAACTTCCCTTTGATACTGTTAAACCAGTCAGAAACTATAAACTGAATTCTATTATCTAAATTTAAATTTTTACTATTCCGACTAGCCACTTTAATTGCGTTAAAACTAATATCAACACCCACTCCGAATGATAAAGGAAACTCAGCAATAATTGAGGTTATTAAACAACCACTTCCAGTGCCTAAATCAAGAACATTTTCAAAATTTTCTTTGAATGAAAATTTTATCGCTGTTTCAATTATGGTTTCACTATCAGGTCTTGGATCTAGTACGTTTTCATTGATAAAATAATCTGATTTCCAAAAAGCACGTTTATAAATAATTTTACTTACTGGCTTCCCTTCAAGCCTCTGCTTGATATAATTTTGGTAAAGATTATATTTATTTTTTGAAATTTTAAAATCAGAAAAAAAATACTTTTCTTTTAATTCCAATGCCTCAGACAAAAGAACTCTAGCGTCGAGATTTGCTGTTTTAATTCCAGCATTTCTTAATTCACGATTGCCAAAACCTAATAAATCTGATGCAAACATAAAATTTTAATTTTGAAGTTCAGTTAGTCGAGAAAGCTCATCATTTTCAATCAAAATATTAATTAACTCATCAAGGTTTTCACCATTTATGATTTTGTCTAACTTATATAGAGTTAAATTCACTCTATGGTCAGTAACTCTACCTTGAGGAAAATTATATGTTCTAATTCTCTCTGACCTATCACCACTCCCAATTAAAGTTCTTCGCGAATCTGCCCTCTCTTTTTCATTTTTTTGTTTTTCAATATCATAAAGTCTTGACCTTAAAATTTTTAATGCTTTTGACTTGTTTTTGTGTTGAGATTTCTCATCTTGTTGGGTAACCACTATCCCTGATGGAGTATGTGTAATCCGAACAGCAGAGTCTGTTGTATTAACTGATTGCCCACCTGGTCCAGAAGACCTATAAACATCAATTTTTAAATCTTTTTCTGATATTTCAATATCTACTTCTTCTGCTTCAGGCAAAACAGCGACAGTAGCTGCACTAGTATGAACACGACCACTGGATTCTGTCTCTGGAACTCTCTGGACACGATGAACACCAGATTCAAATTTTAATTTTGCAAAAACCTTACTTCCAGAAACCACAGCTATTGCTTCTTTATATCCACCAATACCAATTTCAGAAACTGACATGGTTTCCATTTTCCACCCCTGTATAGATGCGTATCTCTGATACATATTAAATAAATTTGATGCAAATAAAGCTGCTTCATCTCCTCCTGTCCCAGCTCTTATTTCAATTATAGCATTTCTACTATCATCTTTGTCACCAGGAATTAATAATAGCTTTAATTTTCTTAAAGCCTGGTCTAATTTTTCTTTTGTCTCTTTCTTTTCCAAGTTAGCAAACTTAATCATTTCAATATCTTGTTTTTCTTCTTCAAGAAATTTTTCCGTTTCTAAAAGATTGTTCTCTAATTGATTTACAATATTTGCTTGCTCTGCAATTGGCTTTAATTCTGAAAGCTCAGTTGAAAGTTTAACTAAATCTTGACTGTTGAGATTGCCTGAAGATAACATTTTTTCTATTTTATCTCTTCTTGAAAGAACTTTATTTAAATTTTCATCAATTAACATTTATTTATCCAAAGTCATTATTTCATCAACTAAGTTTTCAATAAAAATAAGCTTTTGCGTCCCTTCAGACAAATCTCTTAAAATGACTTGTTTGGTCTTTAATTCTTGATCGCCAATAATAATAATATGTCTGATATTTCTACTGATAGATTTTTTTATTTGCTTACTAATATTTCCATAATTAAATAATTCTGATGAAATATTTTTTGATCTTAAATTCTCAATAATTTCAAATGATGCATTAAGGTTTTTTTCTTCTATTGGAATAACTCCTATTGATGAAACAATTTTATTATTATTTTCAGATAACAATACAAGTCTTTCAACACCTGCTGCAAAACCAACTCCAGGTAAATATGGCCCATTCAAAGTTTCGGAAAGACCATCATATCTCCCACCACCTAACACTGTACCCTGAGATCCTAATTGATCTGTGATAAACTCAAAAGTAGTATGACAATAATAGTCTAATCCCCTTACCAGCTTTTCATTGTAAACATATTTTACGTTATGGACTTCAAGATAATTTAAAACTTTATCGAAATGTTTTTTTGAATCTGAATTCAAATGATTAGAGAAAGAAGGGGCTTTAGATATAATTTCTTGATCTTGAGCCTCCTTTGAATCTAAAATTCTTAATGGATTGATCTTCAACCTTTCCTGAGAAATATTTGATAATTTCGAATTATTAATTGTAAAATATTTAATTAAACTGGATCTATATTTATCCCTTGATTCTTTGTCTCCCAAAGTATTAATATTTAGTAAGCATTTGTCTAAAACATTTAACGATTTTAAATAATTCACTCCACACATAATGACTTCTGCGTCTGAAAATGGTTCAGAAATTCCTATCAACTCTATTCCTATTTGATTAAATTGCCTTAATCTTCCCTTTTGAGGCCTTTCATATCGAAACATTGGACCAGAATAAAATAATTTTAAAGGTAGTTCATTAAACTTTCCATTTGAAATCACTGACCTCATAATACCTGCAGTTCCCTCGGGTCTCAGTGTTAAACTATCATCCCCCCTATCATTGAAAGTATATGTTTCTTTTGAGACAACATCACTTGTTTGCCCTAGAGGTCTTGAGAATACTTCCGTTTTTTCCAAGATAGGTGTTGAAACCTCATCAAATCCATAAAGTTTGGCTATAGTCCGAGCTTGTTGAATGACCCATAAATGGTCTCTCATTTCTTGATGAAACAAGTCAACCATTCCCCGGATACTTTGTATTTTTTTTACCATAATTTTCTGATCAATAATTTCTATCGAATTTATTAAGCTTTTTTCTCAAATTTTAAGAGTTAAGTTAGTATGAAATTTTTTATCCAACTCTCTAACTTTATCTTCTACTAACTTTACAACATGCTCCACAATATTTTCATTTGTGATTCTATGAGACTTATTTCCTGATAAATAAACTTGGTGGTTGTTTTTTCCCCCACCTGTAAGTCCTATATCTACGTTTTTAGCTTCTCCCGGCCCATTTACTACACAACCTATGATTGAAAGAGTTATGGGATGGGTAATATGATCTAACCTTTGCTCAATTTCTTTTACAGTATCAATTACGTCAAATTGCTGTCTACTGCATGAAGGACAAGAAATTACTGTAACACCTCTTTTTCGCAAACCGAGTGATTTTAAAATATCAAAAGCAACCTTAACCTCTTCTACAGGATCTGCTGACAGTGAAACTCTAATTGTATCACCTATACCTGAAAGAAGTAAATTTCCTAATCCGATGGCAGATCTAACTGCGCCAGATCTTGAGCCCCCTGCTTCTGTAATTCCAATATGAAGTGGACAATCAATTAACCTAGATAATTTTTTATATGCTTCTATAGTTAGAAAAACATCAGATGCTTTTACGCTAATTTTAAAGTTTTCAAAATCATTGTCTAATAATATTGATGCATGTGATAAAGCACTTTCAACCAATGAATCTGCATTGGGTTCCTTATATTTTTTTAAAATCTCCTTTTCTATAGAACCAGCATTTACACCAATCCTAATTGGGCAATTATAATCTTTCGCAGCTTTAATTACTTCCTTTACTCTATCTTTACTACCAATATTACCTGGATTTATTCTTAAACAAGAAGCTCCAGCTTTTGCAGCTTCAATCGCCCTTTGATAATGAAAATGTATATCTGCAACTATAGGAATTTCGACCCCCTGAACAATTTTTTTAAGGGCGGTTGTACTACCTTGATCTGGACAAGAAACCCTAACGATGTCTGCCCCAGCTTCTTGAATAGATCGTATCTGTCTCAAAGTAGCTTCTACGTCTGATGTTAAAGTATTCGTCATGGTTTGAACAGAAATTGGATTACCACCACCAATAGAAACTTTTCCCACTTGCAACGTTCTGGTTTTTTTTCTGATTATTGTTTTATTTTTATAGATGCTTTCCATTATTATAAAATAAATCTATTTTCTGATTATTAAAAAAATAAATAAAGTGTCTTATACATAAATTTTGTTTTCTTGAACATTGGTTCTTACAAAAGTAGTGCATTTGCTCAAATCTTTCAGTCTTCTGGCACCTGAATAAGTGCATGCTGATCGTAAGCCGCCTAAAATATCTTGAACAGTATCAATAATTTTACCTCTATAAGGGACTTCTGAAGTTTTCCCTTCTGCAGCCCTATAATCCTTTAATCCCCCAAAGTGCTTGTCATTTGCAGTCTTTGAACTCATTCCATAAAATTTTACTTTATTGTCAGAAACCTCTCCACCACCTTCATCATGACCAGCAAACATACCACCCAACATTACAAAATCTGCCCCACCTGCAAAAGCTTTAGCCACATCACCACCACAAGTACAGCCTCCATCTGCGATTATCAAACCATCAAGACCATGAGCAGCGTCAGCGCACTCTATAATTGCTGACAATTGGGGGTAACCAACACCTGTTTTTACTCTTGTTGTACAAACCGAACCGGGGCCTATTCCAACTTTTATAATGTCTGCACCATTTAACAGTAGTTCTTGAGTTTGATCTGCGGTACAAACATTTCCAGCAATTATAACAAGATTTGGATATTTTTTTCTAAAATTTATTATAAAATCAGAAAACAACTCTGTATAGCCATTTGCTACATCAATGCATACATATTTAATTTTCTTTCCAACAGCTTTATATAATTTACTAAATTTTTTAACGTCAAATTCAGAAATTCCTATTGAAACTGCAACATAATCTGAAATATTAGTATCTTTGAAAAATTTTATTAACTCATTTTCATTGTACGTTTTTGTCAAACAGGTAAATAATCCACTTTTAGAAATTCTTTCAGCAATTTTAAAAGTACCTACACCATCCATATTTGAAGCCATGATAGGAATGCCTTCATAGTCTGAAATTAAATTATGTCCCTTATGCGGAGTACTGAGCTTAGCATTTCTAAAATTATATTTTCTTTTAAGTTCTACCTCTTTTCTTGAAGTAAGAGTAGATCTTTTTGGCCTAATTAAAACATCTTTAAAATCTAGTTTTAATTCATAGTCCAATATCATAATTTAACTCATTTTCTAATCAAGAATATTTGTAAACTTCAGCTATGTAATCTATTAATTTAATTGTAAGCTTTGAATATTTAGCAAAAGATCTTTAATTTTGACTGATTGTATAATTTCTCCAATTGCACCAACGGCAATTAGATTGAAACTATCATACTCTATACCAACAGCACCAGCGTTTCCTAAACTGATATTCAAATTGTTGTCATTAGGAAAGTTAACTTTTTCACCTTTTTTTAACATACCTGAAAAGAATATTTCTCCATCATCGTATGCAATCTGAACCCATGAGTCATCTAATCCTGTTAAAAATACATCCTTAAATTTTGTTTCTAAACTATCATTTCTAGATAAATTTTTCGTATTATCTAAGTTTAAATTATTATAACCAATTGAATTTTGAGAATTTTCTATATTAGAATTTATATTTTCATTTGAATCTATCTCTTGCTTCTCTAAAGAGTTATTTCCATTATTTTCAAGTTCATCATTTTGCTCATTATTTATTGAGCTTTCTGTATCTGATGAATTGTTATTTTGCTTATTGTCTTCAATAGAAGATACTTGATCAGAATTTAATGCATTTGAGATGTCTGAATTAAGTTTATTACTTTCAGAAATTAATAATTCTTCTTTAATACCATCGTCATTTTCAATATTATTTTCAGTTTCATTTACTTTATTTTTTTCAATGATTTCCTCATCTGAAATATTTTGAACAGAGTATAAATACCAAGCGCCATAAGAAGCAATAATTATTAAAGCTAAAAAAAGTCCAATTAAACCTATATATGAATTGTCTTCTTTGACCTTCGCTTCAGGAAAAATATAAGTACTTAAATCTTCATTAGGATAGAACTCTTCACTCCATTTTTTTAAAATTGGTTGAGGGTCATGACCTGTCATTTTACATATTAGTTTTATATAACTATTTTCATAAGTTCTGCCTGGTAATTGCTTATTCTCACCATTTTCAAGAGCTTCTATCATTGCTCTAGATATTCTTGTCTCTTTACTAATTTCTCCTACAGATAACTGCTTAGACAATCTTGCTTGTCTTAACATTTCGCCGGGACTTTGAATCAAATCATCAAATCCTTCAGCAGTTTCATCTTTAACCATGGTTTTCTCTTTAATTACTTAGTAAGAAATTAATATAAAACAAAAGAATTATAACAGATTTTAATTTAGTTTGCGATAATTTAATCATTGCTAAATTATTTTTTTTATTAGTTTCAATCTTCATCTAGCCCAAATGCAGAATGAAGACTTCTAACAGCCAACTCCATATAGCTTGCTTCTATCAAAACACTAATTTTTATTTCTGAAGTTGATATAACCTTCAAATTTATAGATTTTTCAGCAAGAGTATCAAACATTTTTTGTGCAACTCCTGATTGACTCTGCATTCCTATACCTATTACTGAAACCTTAGCCACATCAGTATCAGAAATTAACTTTAAAAAACCGACTTCATTTTTAATTTCTTTAATTACTTCTAATGCTCTATTTAATTCAGATTTAGGTATAGTGAAAGTTAGGTCTGTAGCATTAGTATCAACTGATGATGATTGAACTATCATATCTACGTTAATTGTTTCTTCTTGAAGAGCACCAAACAACTTAGCTGCCTGCCCAGGCTTGTCTGGTATTCCTACAACAGTTACTTTAGATTCATCTAGAGAAAATGCTATTCCACTAACAATTTTTTTTTCCATAATTTCTTCCTCGTCAAGTACATAAGTTCCTTCTTTTCTTTCAAAGCTTGATAAGACTTGCAATCTAACCTTTTCTCTCATAGCTAAGGCAACTGAACGTGTTTGAAGAACTTTCGCGCCCTGACTGGACATTTCCATCATCTCTTCAAAAGAAATTCTGTTAAGTTTTTTAGCTTTAGGTACCACCCTTGGATCTGTAGTGTAAATCCCATCAACATCTGTATAAATATCACACCTTTCAGCTTTCAGAGCAGCAGCAATAGCAACTGCAGAGGTGTCTGATCCGCCTCTACCTAAAGTAGTAATTCTGTTTTGACTATTTACACCCTGAAAACCTGTAACTACTGCTATCTCACCAGCTTCTAGTGACTTATTAAGGTCTTTTATATCTATAAATTCAATCAAAGACTTGGAAAATTTATTATCTGTCTTTAAAGGTATTTGCCATCCCATCCATGAACGAGACTTTAAACCTTTACTTTTCAGAACAATCGAAAGAAGACCTGCACTTATTTGCTCACCAGAAGAAACAACAACGTCATATTCACTGGGATCAGAAAATTTTTTTGTGCTTTTTGCAAGTTCAATTAGTTGATTAGTTGTACCAGACATAGCAGACACTACAACTACAATCTTTCTAAAGGTCTTGGCTTGATCTAAAACCCGTTCAGCAACATTACTAATGCAATCAATGTCTGCTAAAGACGTTCCTCCAAATTTCATTACAATGATTGACATATATTATAAATTTATCCTTGCCTTTTATATCCCATTAGAAATATTGATTTAGAGTATTTATAAAAGTAAACAAACTTATTACATTTTTTGGTTTTTATGTCTATTTTTAATGAATATAAAATGCAGAACACAAACAAGAATATTTTCAATGATGTTAACTCTGACTGGTGGGACCCTAATGGTTCATTTAAAGCTTTGCACTCAATTAATCCATGTAGAATTGAATATATAATAAAAACTTTATATAGAAATAAATTAATTGAGCATAATTTAAACTCCAAACATAAAATTTTAAAAGGTTTAGATATTATAGATATTGGTTGTGGAGGAGGGTTACTATGTGAACCTTTAGCAAGGCTAGGAGGAAATGTTTTAGGAATTGATAATGCTCCAAATGCAATTAAAGTTGCAAAAAATCATGCAAAAAAAATGAATTTAAAAATCCAATATCAATGCACAAAAATTGAAGATTTATCTAATGCAAAATTTGATTTAATAATTGCTTCTGAAATTATAGAACACATAGAAAACAGGAAGTCCTTTTTAGATAATATAACCAAAATCTCGAATTCTAAATCCTCAATTGTTATAACTACAATTAATAAGTCTTTACCGGGAATCATTTTAGCTAAATATATAGCAGAATATTTCTTGAAATTAATCCCTGTTGGTACCCATGATTGGGAAAAGTTCATTAGCCCTGAGACTTTGCAAGTCGAAGCTGAGAAATCTGGGATTATTTTAGATGATTTTACTGGAATTATGCCTAACCCAATAAGAAAAGATTTTTTTTTGGGACCAATTCTAGCGGTCAATTATGCTGCTTCAGGCATGATTAAATAAACTCTTATGAATTAAGAATCATCCTTAACCCATGGGATGGTCGAGATTTCAATGCCCTCATCAATTAATTCTTCTGCCTCTTTAGAAGATGTTCTTCCATAAATACCTCTTTCTTTAGACATTCCATTATGCATATCTCTCGCTTCTTTAGCAAAATTATCGCCAACATTTTCACAGTTTTTTTCTATATACTTTCTCATAGACCTAAGAGCGATTTTTAGTTGTTCCTGTCCAGCAACAGAATTAATATGATCATCTTTCTTTTTTTCTACTTCTAATTTTTTCGCAGAAAATTCCTCAACATTTTTGTTTAAAGATTTTTTTGAAGATCTAACAGCAGGTGCCATTAAAGCCTTTCTTATTCTAACATCTCCACAAATTGGACAAGCCAAAAATCCAGAATTTAGCTGCTTATCATAATCACCAGAAGACTTAAACCAGGCTTCAAATTCATGTTCCTGACTACAAATTAAAGAATAACTAATCATTAAGTTCTCATTATATTAATTTTCCATGACAATGTTTATATTTCTTTCCAGATCCGCACGGGCATTTTGCATTTCTAGGAATTTTACCCCAATTAGTCAATTCAGACTTATTTCTTTCTTTAGGATTATTAACATTTTTATTTTGTTGTAAATTATCTTTATTTCCAATTTCATTGTTTATTTCTACATGAGATAAAACTGATGTAGTGATCGAACGAAGATTTTGCAACATTTGATCAAAAAGCATAAATGCTTCTCTCTTATATTCATTCAAAGGGTCTTTTTGGCCATATGCTCTTAAACCAATACTCTGACGCAATTGTTCTAAAGTTTGAAGGTGTTCTTTCCATTGCTGATCAAGCACCTGAAGTAGAAAAGATTTTTCAGCATTCCTCATCACTTCATCTCCAAAATTTGAAGATTTTTGCATCATGAATTCATCTGATAACTTTATTAAACGATCTTCAATCTCTTCTTCCGCAATCCCATCTTGATCAAACCATTCTTTAGAATTTATTTTGATGCCTAAAATACGAAAAGCTTCCTTTTGTAATAGCTCATAATCCCATTTATCAGAATAGGACCCTTCAGGAATAGATTTGATTACAATATCACTAATAGCTTCGTAGCGCATATCTTTGACAGTTTCTTCCACAGTAACTGAACGCATTATATCCCTTCTTTGTTCAAAAATTACCTTTCTTTGATCATTCATAACATCATCAAATTTCAATAATTGTTTACGAATATCAAAGTTTCTAGCTTCAACTTTTTCTTGAGCTTTTGCTAAGGCTTTATTTACCCAAGGGTGGGTAATAGCCTCCCCTTCTTCTAAACCAAATTTTTGAAGCATTGTATCAAGCTTATCTGATCCAAAAATTCTCATCAAATCATCTTGCAAAGATAAAAAGAATTTTGATGCTCCCGGATCTCCTTGACGACCAGAACGTCCTCTTAATTGATTATCAATTCGTCTTGACTCGTGCCGTTCTGTACCAATTACATATAAACCTCCGGCCTCTATAGTTTTCTCTTTATTTTCATTCACTTGTTTAGAAAGATTTTCTTTTTGCTCTAAATAGCTTTTTGAAAGAATATCACTATTTTCTGATAATTTTTCTATTCTTCTATCTAAATTTCCTCCTAATTGAATATCTGTACCCCTGCCAGCCATATTTGTTGCAATAGTAACTGCTCCAGCCACGCCTGCTTCTGCAATTATTCCTGCTTCTTGCTCATGAAATCGGGCATTAAGTACTTTATGGGATATTTTTTTCTTTTTTAATTGCTCTGAAAGAGCCTCAGACTTTTCTATTGAAACTGTGCCAACTAGAACAGGCTGGCCATTTTTTTGACATTCTTGTATTAAATCTATTACTGCATTATCTCTTTCTTTGCCAGTTCTATAAACCTCATCATCAAAATCATTTCTACCAACAGGTAAATTGGTTGGGACTTCAATAACTTGCAAGTCATATATTTCTTCAAATTCACCTGCTTCTGTCATAGCTGTTCCAGTCATGCCTGCTAATTTTGGATATTGTCTAAAATAATTTTGAAAAGTAACTGAAGCAAGTGTTTGGTTTTCTGGCATTACATTAACATTTTCACGAGCCTCAATTGCTTGATGAAGTCCATCAGAAAATCTCCTACCTTCCATTGCTCGACCGGTAAATTCATCAATTATAACAACCTTATTCCCACGCACTATATAATGAGTATCTTTTTGAAATAACTTATGTGCTCTTAGGGCTTGATTGACATGATGCAAAATTGAAACATTATTGATCTCATATAAACCTCCTTCATTAATAATTTCTCTTTCCTTGAGAAATTTTTCAGCACTCTCAACGCCTTGATCAGTTAAAGTAACTGTTCTTTGTTTTTCATCTAAATCAAAATCGCTCGGTTGCAAAAGTGGAATAACCTTATCAACAGAATTATATGTCTCAGAGCTATCTTCTGCTGGTCCAGATATGATTAGTGGAGTTCTAGACTCATCAATAAGAATAGAGTCAACTTCATCTACAATTGCAAAATTAGGTTCTCTTTGAACCATATCCTCAAGACGGAATTTCATATTATCTCTAAGATAATCAAAGCCCAATTCATTATTAGTTGCGTAAGTAATATCAGACTTATATGCGATTTTACGTTCTTCCTCAGTAGAAGAAGGTATAACACATCCTACCGTTATTCCCAATTTGTCATAAACCTTTCCCATCCATTCAGAATCTCTCGAAGCTAAATAATCATTAACTGTAACTATATGAACTCCCTTTCCAGACAATGCATTTAAATAAACTGCCAGAGTAGACACCAAAGTCTTGCCTTCTCCAGTCTTCATTTCTGCAATATTCCCTTGGTGCAAAATCATTCCACCTAAAAGCTGAACATCATAATGTCGTTGACCCAAACTTCTCTTCGCAGCCTCTCTTACTGATGCAAAAGCATCTACTAATATATCATCTTCAGAAGAACCTTCTTTCAGTTTTATTTTAAATAGTTCAGTCTGGTTTCTTAATTCATCATCTGAAAAGGATTGAAATTTATCTTCTAAAGAATTAATTTTTTCAACTTTTGGTCTAAATTCTTTCAAAATCCTATCATTTTTCGTTCCGAAAATTTTAGACAAAAAAGATTTCATAGTGATTTACAACATTCAATAATTTTTATAAATAAATTAAATTTTTCATCATTTAAGTTGATCTTTTTGTCAAGTTTTTTGAAAAAAATGAAATAAGATAACTTTTTTTTAAAATACTATACTATAACGATTTCTTTAGTGCATTAATTATTAATAAAAGATATAAATTATATAAAAATTTTTTGGAGTTATTAATGCAATTGAAATTTATTGTAAAATCATTTTTTTTATTTCATTTAATTGCTTTTGTTTCAATTAAAACCTCTTATTCTCAAAACATTCCTATTGTAGCAATAGTTAATGGCCAACAAATTTCTTTAGAAACTCTTATAATTGCCGCTAATGAATTACCACAAGAAATTCAATCCCAACCATTTATAAATTACTATGAGGATTTATTGGAAAGAATAGTTGATATAAATTTAATTTCTCAAGCAGCAAAAAGCCAAAATTTGGATGATGACCCTAATGTAATTTCAGCTATAGCATTTATTGAAAAGAAAGTTTTGATGCAAGCATACTTAGCTAATATTGTTCAGAAAACTATAACTGATGACGAATTGAGAAAAGCTTATGAAAATTTTATTGGTGACACTGCAGTGAGAGAAGAAATAAAAGCAAGCCATATACTTTTAGAAACAAAAAATGAGGCTGAAAATGTAATTAAACTATTAAAAAAAGGGCAATTATTTTCAGATCTTGCTAAAACCTACTCAACTGGACCTTCAGGCCCAACCGGTGGAGACTTAGGATGGTTTACAAGAGGTAAAATGGTACCTAGCTTTGAAAAGGCCGCTTTTGATCTAGAGGAAGGTGAAATTACAAAAACACCAGTACAAACTCAATTCGGATGGCATGTAATTAAAATTTCCAAGAAAAGATTGCCAGAACCTCCAAATTTTGAAAGTGTCAAATTTCAGTTAGCCCAGGATATAGAGAGAAGAGTGGTTGCAAAAACCATTGAAGAACTTAAAGCTAAAGCTAAAATTGAAAAAATGTCTGTAGAAGATTTGAAACCTCTTTTAAATAATCAAAATTGATAAATGAAGTTAAAAACAAGCCCACTAAAAATAAATACACCAATCAAACCTAATAATGTATCAGGAGTTAAGCTATCAACAGCAGCTTCATCTATGAAGTATAAAAATAGAGATGATTTATTATTAATGTCAGTGAGCCCCAATACAAAGGTTTGTGGTTTTTTAACAAAATCATCAACTGCATCTCACGCAGTTTTATGGTGTAAAAAAGTTTTAAAAAATAAAAAAGCTAGAGCTTTAATTGTAAATGCAGGCATCGCAAATGTTTTTACTGGAGAAAAAGGCAAAAAATCTTTAAATAAAATAATTGAACAAACTTCAAAAACTCTTGGTTTAAATAAAGATGAAATCTTGATCGCGCAAACTGGTGTTATAGGGGAATTTGTTCCTGAAGAGAAAATTTTAACCCTTCTTGATTACTTAAAAAACAATCTAAATGAGAATAAATGGGTTGATGCTGCAAAATCAATTATGACTACAGATACATTTCACAAAATTGCCAGTGAAACATGTCAAATTCATGGTAAAAAAATTAATATAACAGGTTTTGCGAAAGGGTCAGGGATGATTGCACCAAACATGGCTACAATGCTTTCTTTTATCTGTACTGATGCAAATTTGCCCTATTCTGTGATAGAAAAAATATCAAAAGAAATTGTAGACTTAACTTTTAACTCAATTACAGTTGATGGTGACACATCAACGAGTGATACTGTTTTATTTTTTGCAACCGGGAAAGCGAAAAATAAAATTGTCAATAATCACAAAAGTGAAAAACTATTTCAATTTAAAAAAGCAATTCTTGAAATATGTAAAAGTCTTTCACAACAAATAGTCAGAGATGGTGAAGGAGCAAATAAGTTTATTACAATCAACGTTTCAGGAATGTCTACCAAGCAGAAATCAAAAGAGATTGCTTTATCTATTGCTAATTCTCCTTTAGTTAAAACTGCGCTTTCTGCAAATGACTCTAATTGGGGTCGAATTATAATGGCTATTGGTAAAACTTTTTTAAATGTCAAATTATCTAAAATTAATATTTCTTTTGGTGATATTTTAATTACTAGAAATGGTCAAATAGTTGATGATTATGATGAAAAAATTGTTTCTAATTATATGAAACACAATGAAATTGAAATAAATGTTACACTAGGCAACAAAAAAACTCCTGCAACTGTTTGGACATGCGATTTAACAAGTCGATATGTTGAAATCAATGGTGACTATCGTAGCTAATGAGTATGAGTAAAAAAATTATTCATGTTTCTTCAATAGCTCTCATTGATATTGATGGGAAAATACTAATTACTCAAAGGCCAAAAAATAAAATTATGCCTAATTTTTGGGAATTTCCAGGAGGGAAAATAGAAAAAAATGAAACACCAGAAGTAGCCCTAAATAGGGAACTTATAGAAGAACTGGGCATTTCGATATCTTTTAATTGCCTTTCTCCACTTGGATTTTCTAGTCATAATTATGAAGATTTTCATTTAATTTTATTATTATATATCTCTAGACAATGGAATGGGATACCTAAACCTTTGGAAGGTAACTTAATAAAATGGATTAAACCCATAGAGTTATATGCATGTCAAATGCCAGACGCTAATAAACCTCTGAAAAATCTGTTATTTGAATTGTTATGATTTTTATTTCCATCCAACCATTGTTATCAACTCAAAAGTAGATTCAATCCTATTGTTTAATGTAGAAAATTTATTTTTATAAATTTCATCTGCTCTTTTCAAAACATCCCTTCTTAAAGGTAATAGTTGATGATCGATACAGGAAGTTTCAGCCATAAATCTTAAGTCCCTAAATAAATTAAAAATACTTTGATGAGTAACAACAATTTTCTCTATATCAACCACCGGCATGGTAAATCCTGAACTTTGAAGAACAGAGCCTGCAGTCTTGATATCTAAAAACGGAGAAACTCTTAATGAGGTTCCTCCTAATATTTCTGTTTCAGCAGAGATTAAAACCTTCCTTAGTTCATTTAATGTTTCTCCACCTAAAAAATTCATTAAAATCAAACCATCTGATTTTAATATAACCCTTATATTTTTAAACAGATTATTTAAATCATTAATCCAATGTAAAGACATTGAAGAAATTACAGCATTAAATATATTTGCTTTAAATGGAAGGGTTTCTTCGTCTGAATTAATAATTTTTGAATTAATTATCTTTGCTTTTTCTGCCAATTTAATAGCAAGCTCTGACTGGATAATACATTTTATTTTTTCGTTGCCAATCAGAAACGAGCTTATTTCTCCTGAATGAGAGCCTAAATCAAGAACCAAATCAAAACTTTTATTAAGTTCATTTATTCTCTCATTTAATCTTTTGCTCGCTTCATATTTAATATAAGCATTTTCAAACCACTTACTGTAAACTCTATTTCTGTGAAATGCTAATCTCTTTCGATTAAATAAACTTTTTTTCATTTATTATTTGATTATTTGGGTGAATCAAGAAAATTATTTGAAAGATTTCATAAATTAAAAAATTATCCTAACTTTAAAAACTTCTCTTTTCTTTTTGAAACAATATCTTTGAAATCAAATTTTAATAACTTATTCAACTGTTTAAGCAGAACTTCATTCAAAGAATTAATAACTGTCTCAGGCTGTCTATGCGCAGCACCTATCGGTTCTGGGATTATCTCATCAATTACTCCTAAAGACAACAAATCCTGAGCTGTTAATTTTAGGGCTCTAGCAGCTTCTTTGGAATAGTCTGAACTGCGCCATAGAATAGAAGAACATCCTTCAGGGGATATTACAGAATAAATAGAATGCTCTAGCATCAGAATTACATCACTTGTTGCCAATGCAACTGCTCCTCCAGACCCTCCCTCGCCAGTGATTGTAGAAATAATAGGCACTCTAGCATTTAAAGAAGCTTTTATACATTGAGCAATTGCCTCTGCTTGTCCTCTCTCTTCAGCACCTTTACCAGGGTAAGCACCAGGGGTGTCAATGAATGTAAATATTGGTAAATTAAATTTTTCGGCTAAGCTAATTAGTCTTTTTGCTTTACGATACCCTTCAGGCCTCATCATACCAAAATTATGATGTAGCCTAGTTTCCAAAGTTTTACCCTTTTCAATACCAATAATTACTACGGGATAATTATTAAACTTAGCCAAACCTCCAAGTATGGCGTTGTCTTCAGAAAAATTTCTGTCCCCTGCTAATGGTTGCCAATCTGTGAACAATTTAGTTATAATATCGCTGGGGTGAGGTCTTTGTGGATGTCTAGAAACCTTAACTTTTTCCCAGGGGTCAAGATTGGAATAAGCAGATTTTAATTCTTTTTCAAGCTGTTCTTCAAGCTTATTAACTTCTGAACCAATATTTAAACCATCACCTGAAGCGATATGTCTCAACTCTTCAATTTTACCCTCTAATACAGATATATGTTTTTCAAAGTCTAAAAATTGATGCATGAGAAGTCTTTCTATTAAATATTAAAATTCATTCTAATCTGAAAAAGATCGTTCTGCAAGTGGATGAACATTATTTACTAAACCTAACAACCTTTCATTAGCTGTGTGAGTGTAGATTTGAGTGGTAGCAATGCTTGAATGACCTAATAAAGTTTGCAAGGATCTTAAATCCGCCCCTCTTGAAAGCATATGCGTTGCAAATGAATGACGAATTGCGTGTGGAGTAACATTTTCGGGATTTAAACCAGCCTTAACACCTATTTTTTTTAACTCATATGCAATAATTTGCCTGGTAACATGCGAATTATTATTTGATGGAAAAAGAAATTTTGATCCGATAGCGATTTTCATTTTATGTCTTTTTTGCAACCACAAAATTAAAGCTTTTCTGGCTGCTCCAGTTAAAATAACCAGCCTTTGCTTACCTCCTTTCCCTTTCACAACTATACTTTTAGGATCTTTATCCATTCCATTAACCGGAAGAGAAACTAACTCAGAGACTCTTAAGCCAGTTGAATAAAGAAGTTCAATCACACAATACATTAAAGGAAAATTTTTCGAATTTTTATCTTTAGAAGTTTTTATAATTTTCCCCATTTCATTTTCATTTAATATTTTTGGTAAATTAATATTATTTTTTGGAGAATTAATATTTTTCATAATATTTTCTTTGATTAAATTCTCTGCCTTAAGCCAATAAAAAAATTGTTTCAAAGCAGATATTTTTCTAGCTTGACTTCTGGGAGATAACTTTATGCTCCAAAGGTTTAGTAATTTTTTGATATCTTTTAATTTCAACTGATAAGTTTTAAATTTCTCCCCAAAAAAAGTTTCAACTTCATATAAATCTTTTCTGTAACTAATAATTGTATTTTTTGAAAGTCCTTTTTCTACTAAAATACTTTCTAAAAATTGATCTATTAACTTGTATTTAGTTTTTCTCAATTTTTACCTTTTTTATTAGTTTACACTATCTAGATATGGTTCTGTAATCACCTGAATTAATTTGCAAGCTAGCCACTCTCTTGCAAAATCCATTGATTCTCCTTTAAAACCTAGAAGATTAAAAGCTCGGATTATTTCTAAAACACTATTTGGAGAAATATCAGATAATTTATAATTTTTTAACATTAAGGTTGAAATCAAAATAACCTCTGCTAAATTTTTTTCATTAGAAGCCCTTGCAAGAGACAAATTCAACAAAGGATTACTGAAATATTGTTTTTTTAAATTAATATCATAATTAAGAAAATAATCTAAAGCATCAACCTTATCATCAAATTTTTCAACTTCAGTTAAAACTGGAATTGTATCTAAAAGATTTAATTCAATTAAAATATTTAAGTCTAATTTTGAATTTGTTTCCATATTTAAAATTTCAAAAATATTTTTTTCATAGAAATCTTCAAAAAAAGAATTTTTTGTATTATTTGAAAAAATCATCGAGTTTATTGTTTTTAAACTCCTAATTACCAATTTTTCTTCTTCTGAAGCACTACCATTAGTTTTCAAAAGAGGATCATACAATCGCAAAGCTTGGAGAGGTCTGCCATTGAGTGACTCCATGGCAATGATTTTTATAATTTTTGAGTTAATCAAATCAATGTCTTCACTATTATTAATGGCCTTCCAAAGGTCAGCTCTAGATTGTGGGCCAAGTTTACCATCTATAGTATTGATAGCATTTAAAAACTCAGCTGAAGGATCACCAATCTCTTCATAAAATTGACTAACTTCCGTCTCATCAATTAACTTAAGATTAACAAGACCATCCAAAAGAATTGCCCTAGATGCTGGTTGGATATTATCTATATTGATTAAAGATTTATTTATATAAACAGGAGTTCTTAATAAAAAGTCTGGAGGAATTGTATTTCTTATTTGATCCATCATTGCAACATGTAGTAAATTTAAATTATCTATATTTATAGAAAATTCACCTGTTGATCCTCTATTTAACATAGAGTCAAACAAACCAAAAAAGTTTTCATCTTGAATACCGCTTGCTTTCAATAACTCTGCATTAAAAATTGCTTCATCCTCATTACCTTGAATAACCATACAAAAAACATGAGCCATCTGCCAAAAATCTGTGATATTGTTTGATGAAACCTCCTCTACTATTTGACAAGCAAGATCATCAGCATTTATATTTCCCTGAAGAAAAGCATCTTGAACCCTCCACTCTCTCCATGAATCAAAAATTGCCTGGTTTGGAAGTAAATCGACAAATTCTCTTAGCAAACTTGTTTCACCTGCATTAGCTAAAAATTCTATTTTTGAAATTAAAAATTCCTCATCTGAAATTGAATTCCCAAATGGAGGCTCAAGAGATGTGGAAACTAGATCAATGAGCAAGTTTTTTATAACTGTACTATCAATGTTTGGATTTATATTTTTTAATAAATCAGAAGCCCTGCCAATCTCTGTTTTACCCCACGAATTTATAGGAAGATTAACTTTTTGACTATCAATACCAATTGAAGAGATTTTAATTTCTTCAATTGGAGATGATAAAACAGAAGAAAATTCTACTTTGCTTTCAGAATTCAAATCTTTAAGATTGGTTTCTAATTGACTAATATTTTCTAATGGTTTCTTCTCATCATAAATTATGTTTCCTGACAAAGCTTTGTCATTAGCCAGTTCTTCTATAAGATTAGAAATTTCTGTATTAACCTGATTTGAATTAGATGTTTGGTTATCAGCATAACCTTCTTGATAGACTATTTCATTATCACTACTTGAATTTAATAATTCGTCATCATTAGCAAGTTCATCTAATTTTTGATAAATCAAGGCATTACTATTTTCAAACTCTTTTAAAAAAGAGTTGACTTGAGTATCATTGTCTAAATTGTAACTAGGACGATAACCTTCTTCTATATTTGATGAGACAGAAGAAACGGTTTCTGTTATCAAAGAACTATCATTATTATTCTGTTGAGCAAAAACAGATTCTACATTCAATAAAACTAGAATAAAAACTAAAACTAGTTTTTGGTGAAGCTTAATTATTAAACTGTTCATTTGAAATAATCACTGTTTTTTGCTTTACAGGAGCAGGAATTTCCCAAAAGGTAATCGCTATGCCTAAACCTAAAGTTATGACAAAACAAACTCCTAAAACTACTATTAATTCCCTCATCCAGATCTCCTCATAATTTACAATATATCTTAAAATTAAATTATGTCGTTATTCGGGCAAAATTAATTATAAATGCTATAGTATAAAAATACTAACCTTATTTAATAATCCAATGTTTGAAATTAATTTTTTTCATGATAGATTGATATATATATATTAATTTTCCTATGTTATTCAATTTATATTATTATGAGTTAAAAAATTAGAGTTTTAAACTACATTAATATAAAAAAATGAAATTAAATCTGCCAATAGTATTAGTTGGAATGATGGGTTGTGGCAAAACCAGCATTGGAAAAATTATAGCCAAAAGTAAAGATTATCAATTCTTTGATTTAGACCATGAAATAGAGCAAAGCTTGGAACTTAATATTTCCGAAATTTTTGAAAAATATGGAGAAAGTTTCTTTAGAAAAGAAGAATATAATACTTTAAAATATATTTTAAAAAATAATAAAAACAATGTTCTAATTTCAGTTGGGGGAGGAGCATTTTGTCAAGGCAAAACTAATAAATTAATTAAGAAAAAGGCTTTAAGTGTTTGGATAGATGTAAGTGATCAAATCATTTTTCATAGAGTAAAAAATAAAAATAAACGACCCCTGCTTTTAGGAAAGAACCTTAGTGATTTGAAAAATCAAATCAAATCGTTGAGAACTCAGAGGTATACTTGGTATAATTCAGCTGATTTGAAAATCAAACTATTTAATTTGCCTCTATCTGATAGTGCAAGAATTACTAGAAAAAAAATTGAAAATCATATTAAAAAAAAGAAAATAATTGAAAGAAACACAATTGTCTGAAAATACTTTTGATAAAATTAATGTATCATTGAGTAATAATGACTATAACATTTATGTAGGTGAAAACCTTTTAGAAAATTCATCTGAGATAATAGGTAATTTTTTATTAGGCAGCAAAATTATTATTTTATATGATCAAAATGTTCATGACAAATCTATTATATTGGAAAAATCTGCTCAAAGGGTCTCTAAATCAATCATAAAGATTAGAATTAATTCTGGTGAATCTTCAAAATCTCTAAAAACTTTAAATGTTTTAATAGAAAAAATTTTATCCAATGGCATAGATAGAAATAGTAAAATTATTTCTCTTGGGGGTGGTGTTACAGGAGACATAGCAGGATTTATTGCCTCTATATTGCTTAGGGGAGTTGGTTACATACATATTCCTACAACTTTATTATCTCAAGTTGACAGCTCAATTGGAGGTAAAACGGGAATTAATTCCATTTATGGTAAAAACTTAATAGGTTCTTTCCATCAGCCTTTAGCTGTTTTATCCGATATTAGTTCATTAGACAGTCTTGATAAAAGAGAAATACTTTCTGGTTATGCTGAAATATTAAAACATAGTATTATCCAAGACGAGAATTTTTTTAAATGGCTTGAAATTAATGCTTTATCTATAATTAATGGTAATCAAGAAAATAGAAAAACTGCCATTCTAAATTCATGTAAAATTAAAAAAAGAATAGTTCAAGAGGATGAATTTGAAACTGGTAAAAGAGCATTTCTTAATTTAGGTCATACATTTGCACATGCGATAGAATCTTTTTATAAATATGATGGTAAGATACTTCATGGTGAAGCAGTTGCTGTAGGAATTATTTTAGCATTTAAATTGGCAATAAAATTAAAAATATGTTCTTCGAAGGAATTGATGCGAGTTTCAAATCATATAAAAAATATAGGCCTTCCCAGTTCTTTAAAAAATTTAAATATTCAAAATATAGACCCTAGTATAATTTGGCAAATTATGAAAAAAGACAAAAAGGTTAATCAAGAAAATGTAATTTTCATTTTACCAAAACGTATTGGTGAAGTCATTGTATGTAAAAATGTTAAACCTCAAATAGTCAAAAAACTTTTGAAAGAAGAGCTTTAATTGTGACTGATATTGAATTTTGGTTATTAATAATTGCAATTTTTGCTTTGATTTTAATTTCTGCACTCTTTTCTAGTTCTGAAACCGCATTAACTGCTGCTTCCGATGCAAGAATGCATCAACTTTCTAGAAAAGGTAACAAAAAGGCAGCATTAGTAAAAAGTTTAAGATCCAAAAGGGAATTATTAATTAGCTCAATATTAATTGGCAATAATGCTGTAAATGTATTGGCCTCAGCTTTAGCAACTAGCACTGCAATAACATTATTTGGTGAAGGAGGAGTTGCTATTGCAGTTTTAATAATGACAATAATTTTAGTAGTTTTTGCAGAAGTTCTTCCAAAAACTTATGCAATTAATCATTCTGATCGTTTTTCATTAAATGTGGCAGGCATTATAAATGTCATTGTTAAATTACTGACCCCTATCTCTAATTTAGTTGCCTTTATGGTATCTTTATTTATTTCACCTCCTAAAGATATAAAATTTAATAGAGAAGAAGAACTCAGAGGGCTAATAAAACTTCATAGTGCAGATGGTGATCACACTGATAGAGAAAGAGGTGCTATGCTGTCTTCAGTTTTAGATTTAAAATCTATTTCAGTTGAAGATGTTATGAAACATAGAAGTAATGTTTTTATGATTGATATTGATCAAAAAAAATCTTTAATTATAAAAAAAATCTTCGAAAGCTCATTTACTAGACATCCTGTATATTCAGGTAAAATTGATAATATTATTGGAGTTTTACATGCTAAAGAACTTTTGAAGTCATTTAGCGTTGATTCTTTGGACAATAATAATTCAACAAAAAACATCAAAATATCAAAAATTATTTCACCTCCTTATTTTGTTCCTGAAACCACTTCTCTATACGACCAGCTTCAAGCCTTCAGAAATAGAAGAGAACATTTTGCTGTAGTCGTAGATGAATATGGAGATTTTAGAGGTATCATTACCCTTGAGGATATTTTAGAAGAGATAGTTGGAGAAATTGATGATGAACATGATGCAGAAATACCAGGACTTACGTCACAAAAAGATGGTTCATGGATTGTAATGGGAGACATTACCATTCGTGATTTAAACAGAACTTTTGATATAGACCTTCCTGACGATGAAGCAAGTACTATCGCTGGATTAGTAATGTTTGAATCAAGATCAATACCTTCTCCAGGTCAAGAGTTCAGGTTTCATAATTTGAGAATCAGAGTTTTGCAAAAAGATCAAAACAGATTAACTGCATTAAGAATATGGTTTTGATAAAGAATCTATTAAATTTTAACACCAGGGCTTAGTTCTAATGAAAAATGATCAAAAGATTTTTCGAACATTGCTTCATCAAAGACAAATTTTGAGTCAAGGATTCTCTAGAAATGATGGCCTATACGATATTGAAAGTAGAATAGTTGACATTAAATCATATGAAATTCCTAGAAATAAACGTAAATCTCTACCTGCAGGTAAACCTCTCCATGAAATGATAGTAAAGCTAACCGTAGACATGGATCTCAAAATTATTTTTGCAGAAGCAATTACTGAAGCATCACCATATGAAATTTGTAAAAATGCCAATACAAATTTAAATAAATTAATTGGTGAAACAATTGGCCCAGGCTGGAGAAAAAAAGTTCACTCTATTATTGGTGGTACAAATGGTTGTACTCACGTCAGAGAACTTTTAATATCAGTTGCTACTGTAGCATTCCAAACATTATATGGAGAAAGATCACGTTTACGAAGAGAAGCCATGTCAAAAGGTTTCAAAGACCCTTATCCTCGATCAACTGGAAAACCTCCATTACTAAACTCATGCTTTGCATTTGACGAAAAGTCTGAGGTCACAAAAGAGATATGGCCAGATTATTGGGTTGAATGACTTTCGCTTTATAAATTAATCTTTATTGAATGAATGCCATTTTCCCAAAGACTATTTAGTGCTTTATTAATTTCTCTATGTGCCTTTATCCTAGAAAGATTGTTTAACTTATCTGACTTTATATCTATTTCGATATGAGAAGTTTCGTTAGAGTTATAACCCATATGACCTTTATGTTGATATGAAACATCATTAACTTTTAGAAAATAAGGCGAGAATTTTTTATCTAAAATTTGATAAATTTCTTTTTCTTTATTATTATATTCTTCCATAAGTAATTTCTCAAAACTGAACCTCTTGCAACTAAACTCTAAGCCATTATAATAGCAAAATGAATAAAAAAAATATTTTTAATCAATTTAATTTCCATCAGAAAACAGATGATCTTGGACAAAAATGTGAAGCCGAAGATTGTGATGAAATTGGTAAGTTTAAAGCTCCAACTTCAAGAGAAAATTTAAGAAAATATAAATGGTTTTGTATTGACCATATTAGGGAATTTAATAAAAAATGGAATTACTATGAAGGCATGAATGAAGAAGAAATTGAAGCTTCAATAAAATCTTCTTCAACTTGGGAAAGACCAACATGGCCCATAAAAAACGGTTTTAACAGTGGACTTTATTCTTTTGATTTTAAAATGAATAATTTTGATGATGTTTTTCAAAACAAAACTGGCCAAAAAGATTTTAATTATGATAATAACGATAGGAATTTTTCAAAAAATGAGATAGAAGCCTTTAAAAAACTTGGCTTAAAACCTACTATGGATATTAATAACATAAAGGCTAAATATAAAAAATTAGTGAAAAAATATCATCCAGATAATAATGGAGGAAATAAAAACTATGAAGACAAACTTAAATTTATCAATCAAGCTTATTCAGATTTAAATAAATCTTTATGGAGAAATAATATTTAGAAATTTAAATTCCCTTTCAAGAAAATAGAAGAAATAGATAATGACAAATATCAAAATTAAAAATGAATCATCCCTCTCAGCACCAGATGTGAAGTTTGATGTAAAAAAAACATTTAATATTGATGTAAATTTAAAAGTACAGGGGTTTTCAAAAAAATCTGAATATGTGCCTGAAATAGATGATGCATACCTCTTTGACAAAGATACGACCCTTGCTATTCTTGCAGGCTTTTCGCACAATCGTAGAGTTTTGATACAAGGTTATCATGGAACAGGAAAATCTACTCACATTGAACAGGTTGCAGCAAGAATAAATTGGCCTTGTATGAGAGTAAATCTAGACAGTCATATAAGTAGAATAGATCTAATTGGTAAAGACGCTATAGTTTTAAAAGATGGCAAACAAGTTACAGAGTTCCGTGATGGCATTCTCCCCTGGGCCGTTCAAAACCCAATTGCATTAGTTTTTGATGAATATGATGCAGGTAGAGCTGACGTAATGTTTGTAATCCAAAGGGTGCTTGAAGTATCTGGAAAGCTTACACTTTTAGACACCAATAAAGTAATTACTCCTCATCCATCATTTAGATTGTTTGCCACTGCCAATACAGTTGGATTAGGAGATACAACTGGTTTATATCATGGAACTCAACAAATTAATCAAGGTCAGATGGATAGATGGTCTATTGTTTCAAGTTTAAATTACTTGCCTTCTGAAAAAGAAGTTCAAATTGTTTTATCTAAAGTCCCTTCATGGAATTCTAACGAGGGTAAAGAAACTATAAAGAAAATGGTTGCATTAGCAGATTTAACTAGAAATGGATTTATTGCTGGCGACATTTCAACTCTCATGTCTCCAAGAACAGTTATAACTTGGGCAGAAAATGCTGAAATCTTTGGTGATATCGTATTAGGATTTCAACTTACTTTTTTGAATAAATGTGATGAGGTTGAAAGAGCAACTATTCGAGAATATTATCAAAGATGCTTTGACGTAGAAATACCAAACGGAAATTCATTACCAAAGAAAGAATAATGGCAGATAAGATTAGTGAAGAAACTTTTCTCGAAGCAGTTGCCTCAACGCTAAGGGCAATGGCAGGGGGAAAAGATCATGAAGTTATTTTCATTGGTGATAATTCAAATTTAAGCTTTGACAAAATCAAGTTGCCCAAGATCAATGATATAAAGACGGATAGTTCAAGACTTAGGGGAGAAGCAGACAAAATAGCTCTATGGCTGAGGTATCATAATGAAAAACTAGATCAAAATAATATTCCAAATGGTTCAATTCAAAAACAGATTTATGATGCTGCAGAAAAGGCACGAGTTGAAGCAATTGGCACTAGAATTATGCCGGGAGTATCAACTAATATTAGTTCTCAACTATCTCATCTATATAACAAAAAGCAATTGAATGGCCCGAACAAAGAAATTGAAAATACCTTGCCAGAAGTAATGCATTTATTAATTAGAGAGGAACTCACAGGCATTTCTGCACCAAAAGAAGTTTCTCAAACTTTAAACTTGTGGAGACCTTGGATAACTTCTCGTTTAGGCAATAAATTATCAGAATTAAAATCTTTGATAGATAATCAACAAGATTTTGCTAAAGCAATAAAAAATGTACTCCAATCACTAGATCAAGATCTATTTGATTCTAATAACGATGGAGAAAATGAAGAAGATGATTCTGATAGTGAGAGTAGTGAAAACGACGAACAAAATGAGAATCCTCAATCCGCTCTTGGAGAAGAAGAAACAAGTGATCATGATGAAGGATATGACGAAGACAGCGAAACAGGCGATAGCGAAATTGTTGATGATAATTCCGATGCCAATGCTGGTGATTCTGACACTGAAATGCCTGGTTTCCCATCAAAATTTGATAATATTCAAGGCTCTCTATCAACATATAAAGTTTTTACTAATCAGTTTGATGAAATTATTAAAGCTTCAGATTTATGTGACTTTGATGAATTAAAAAGATTAAGACTTCAATTGGATAGACAGCTTGAATCTCTTCAAGGGATAGTTTCTAAACTTGCAAACAAATTACAGAGAAAGTTACTTGCCAGACAAAATAGATCATGGGAATTTGATCTTGAAGAAGGACTTTTGGATGCCGGCAAACTATCGAGAGTTGTAACTCAACCTCTCCATCCCCTATCTTATAAGAAAGAAACAGATATAAATTTTAAAGATACAATCGTTACATTATTAATAGATAATTCAGGGTCAATGCGTGGAAGACCAATAACAGTTGCAGCCTTATCCGCTGACATACTTTCGAGAACGCTTGAAAGGTGCTCAGTTAAAGTTGAGATTTTAGGATTTACAACTAGAGCTTGGAAAGGAGGTCAAACTAGAGAAAAGTGGCAAACAGATGGTAGACTTTCAAATCCTGGTCGACTTAATGATTTAAGGCATATAATTTATAAATCTGCTGAAGAACCATGGAGAAGATCAAGAAACAATCTCGGGTTAATGTTAAGAGAAGGAATACTTAAAGAAAATATAGATGGTGAAGCTTTAGAGTGGGCTCATAATAGATTATTAGGAAGGTATGAAGAAAGAAAAATTCTTTTAGTAATTTCTGATGGCGCCCCTGTAGACGATTCTACTTTATCTGCTAATTCTGGAAACTACCTTGAAACTCATTTAAGAAAGGTAATTCAAAACATAGAATCAAAGTCCTCCGTTGAACTTCTAGCTATAGGCATTGGTCATGATGTAACAAGGTATTACGAAAAGGCTGTTACATTAACAGATGCTGAGCAGTTGGGAGGAGCAGTAACAGAACAATTGGCTAGTTTATTTGAAGAAAATAATTCAAGAAAATTCAGGAAAGCTTCTTAATTCTAATTTTTCTCTTTAGCTTTAATAATTTTTTTACGTAAAAGGCTTGCTTTTGATGGCAAATCTGAAGGCTTTGAAGAAATCAAAAACGCATCTAATCCTCCTTTTTTTTCAACTGTTCGTATCGTTGAAACTGCAACTCTGAATTGAGTCGTCATACCTAGTATTTCACTATGAAGTGAGCATTGTTGAAGATTAGGAATAAATCTTCTACGAGTTTTATTATTCGCTTTACTTACATTGTTTCCAGTCATTACTGACTTTCCAGTTAATTGGCAAATTTTAGACATTTTTTACTCCAAAAGGAAATCAAATGCTGTATAAGCTAGATAAATTTAATCGTCAAGAGATAGATTGATTATATTTTTATATTATTAATTTTCATCGCCTCTTTGAAATCTAATACTCCAACAGCTTCAGATAATGATTTAAACCCATCTCTAACAATAAACTTATGCAAGTTAGTCAAAATTTGTTCCAAAACTCCAGGACCCTTATAAATAAAGGAAGTATAAATTTGAATTAAACTGGCACCCAAAAGGATTTTTGCATAAGCGTGTTCAGCTGTGTCTATTCCTCCCAAGCCTATTAAGTTTATCTTGCCTTGAGAAATTATTTTGGCTTTCTCTAAAAGCTTTGATGATTGAAGAAATAATGGCTTACCAGAAAGACCTCCTTCTTCATTCATTAATTTATGATGTATCTTTTTATCTCTTTTGACTGAAGTATTAGAAATTATTAAAGCATCAATTTTTTTAAGAAAGCATATTTCTATCACGTCTTCTAATTCATTTGTCAAAATATCTGGTGAGATTTTTAAAAAAACAGGATTATCTTTTTTGAATTTTTTCCCATCTATGCACGAGTCAATCACATCAATTAGTAACTTCTTGTTATGAAAATCCCTCAACCCAGGAGTATTTGGGCTGGAAATATTTATAGTTAAATAATCACAATATCCACTCAATCTAGAAGATAAAACATTAAAGTCTTTTATTGGATTCTTGCTATTTCTATTAGGTCCAATATTGATTCCTAACACACCTTTTTTACTTGGAATTTTCTTTTTTAGTCTATTAATAACAGCTTCCATACCATCATTATTGAAACCACACCTATTTATAAGTGCTCCATATTCCCTTAAACGAAATATCCTTGGTTTAGTATTTCCTGCTTGAGGTGCAAATGTTACAGTTCCAATCTCAACATTAGAAAAACCTAGTTTAAATGCCCCAGAAAAACATTCAGCAGACTTATCAAATCCAGCGGCTAATCCCAAAGGATGCTGAAAATTTAGATTACCCAATTGAATTGGAATTTTGGGCAATGCTTTATTCTTAAGCATTCCTGAAGAGATTGCATAAATTGCAAATTTATGCGCCAATTCTGGATCCAACAGATTAAGAAAATTCACAAAAATATTATTCATTAGGAAATGCTTGCCAAAAACCAAGAAGAATGGCAAGTGTTACCTATGAGGTTGAAGAAATAAATGACAAATGCTTGGACATGGATAGATGATAAATGGTTGCCAGGCAATCCTGCAATTCTAGGTTCTATGACACAATCCACTTGGTTGGGCTCACTAGTATTTGATGGTGCTAGAAGGATCAATGGTTTTTTTCCTGACCTAAATCTTCATTGTGAACGTCTAATCTCAAGCGCTAAAAGTATGGGATTAAAGTCCCCCAAAAGTTCAGGGGAAATTTATGATTTATGTGTTCAAGGTAGTGAAAAATTTAATATAAATGAAGATTTATATATTAAACCTATGATTTGGGCAGAGGAAGGACTAGGAATTATTGCACCTGACTTTAATAGCTCTAGATTAGCAATTTGTGTTTTTGCAGCACCTCTTCCTAATACGGGTATGTCAGTATGTTTATCAGAATATATTAGACCTATGGAAAAAGCTGCACCAACAGATGCTAAAGCCTCTGCCCTATACGCTAATACTGGTAGAGCAATGATAGATGCAATGAAAAAAGGCTTTGATAATTGTATAATTTGTGATCATGAAGGCTATGTTGCTGAATTTACTGTAGCGAATTTATTTATGGTGAAAAATAATAAAATTTATACACCTGCTCCGACGGGAACTTTTCTTGCAGGCATTACAAGGTTTCGAACAATGAAGCTCTTGTCAGAAAACAATTATAAAGTCATAGAAACTAAAATTAAACCTAGTGAACTAAATGATGCTGATGAAATTTTTTGTACAGGAAATTATGTTAAAATTCGTGCGGTCACAAGATATGAAAACAAAAAACTTTCTCCTGGACCAATGTATAAATTATCTAAAGAACTATATTGGGATTGGATGGAGTCTATTTAAGTTCTTTTTTCAAAGCCTTGTCAATAAGCTTGACTGTTTCAGATATTCCATAAAGCTTAATAAATGAACCCATTCGAGGTCCTTCTTTTTGACCAAGTAAAATTTGATACAGTGCTCCAAACCAATCTTTAAGACTTTCAAAGTCATTTTCCTTCCCAACATTGTAAACTTCTTTTTGAATAAATTCAGAATCAGTATTATTTGGTAATTGCTTTAATTTTTCTTGTAATTCATTTAAAGCTTTAGCTTCTATTTTATTGGGGATTCTATACTTTTTAGAAGGTTTAACTCTCTCCTGATAATAAACTACAGCGTATTCAACTAATTTATTCAAAAATTCATTTTTTCTGGGATTAATTTCAGGTAAATACTGAATTAAATAACCCCATATAACGTCACCATTTTCTGCATGGCAAGCAGAAGCTAAATTCAGAAGCAAAGAAAATGAAACTGGAATGTCAATGTTATCTAAAAATTTTGTTTTACCTTGGTGTACGTAATGTATGGGATTGTTTAATTTATCATTTGGATTTTGATTTTTGTAGTTTTTCAAATGTGAAATATATTCATCCATAGATTTAGGAATTACATCAAAAAACAGTCTTTTTGCTCTTTTAGGATTAACATACATAAAATAAGAAAGAGATTCCTCTGGACCATAATTAAGCCATTGCTCAATTGTCAAACCATTCCCCTTGGATTTTGAAATTTTTTCACCTTTTTCATCTAAAAATAGTTCATAGTTAAAACCTTCAGGTGGATTTGAGTTAAGCTTCCTTACAATTTTTCCAGATAAAAGTACTGAATCAATTAAATCTTTACCTGCCATCTCATAATCTACTTCAAGAGCAGCCCACCTCATTGCCCAATCACATTTCCATTGTAACTTGCAGGCTCCACCTAATATAGAGACATTAACTTCTTTATTGGTTAAAGGGTCTATATATAAAATTTCATTATTTTTCTTATCCAATTCTTTAATTGATATTTCCAGAACCTTCCCGGTATTTGGACATATTGGTAAAAAAGGTGAATAAGTTTTTTGCCTTTCCGGACCAAGTGTTGGTATAATTATTTTAGTAATTTCATCGTAATTTTCCATTACCTTGATTAGAGATTTGTCAAAAATTCCAGACTTATAACATTCCGTGGAACTATAAAATTCATATTCAAAACCAAATTGGTCTAGAAAACTCATTAACTTAGCATTATTATGTTCTCCAAAAGAATTATAAGTATCAAATGGATCAGGAATATTTGTTAAAGGTTTTCCAAGGTTTTTTAAAATTAAATCTTTTTTGGGTATATTATCAGGAACTTTTCGCAAGCCATCCATATCATCTGAAAAACAAATTAACCTCGTTGGTCTATTAGTTAATGCAGAAAATGCCTGACGAACTAAAGTTGTCCTGAAAACCTCACAAAAAGTTCCAATGTGAGGTAATCCAGATGGACCGTAACCTGTCTCAAAAATAATTGGTTTATCTAAAGGATAATTAGCAACTTTTTTTGTAATACGAATGGCCTCTTGAAAGGGCCAGGTGTTAGGTGTTTCTGAAAACTGATTATTCATATTTTTTTAATAAAATTTACAATAGGTAAACTATTAATTAATTTATTATATTTTTGATCAAAAAAAAAGGTCGGCATCACTTTTTGCCGACCTTTAAAGATTGATTATTTTTTTACATCATGCCGCCCATGCCGCCCATGCCGCCCATGCCGCCCATGCCGCCCATGCCGCCCATATCAGGCGCGCCGCCAGCTGCAGATTTTGGCTCAGGTGCATCAGAGACCATAGCTTCGGTAGTAATCATTAATCCAGCAACTGATGCAGCATTCTGAAGTGCAGAACGTACAACTTTGGTTGGGTCAATTATACCAGCTTTAATCATATCTTCATACTTGCCAGCTTGAGCATTAAAACCAAGATTTTTATCTTTGCTTTCCATAAGCTTACCAGCAACTACTGAACCATCCTCGCCTGCATTGTCAGCAATTTGGCGAGCAGGAGCTTGTATAGCTCTTCGAACAATATTCACTCCAACTTTTTGGTCATCATTTTCAGTTTTAACGCTATCTAAAGATTTAGAGGCTTTAACTAAAGCTACGCCACCACCAGATACAATACCTTCTTCTACCGCAGCTCTTGTTGCATGCATAGCGTCATCAACTCGATCTTTTCTCTCTTTAACTTCAACTTCTGTAGCACCTCCAACTCTAATAACAGCAACTCCTCCAGCAAGCTTTGCAAGTCTTTCTTGCAACTTTTCTTTATCATAGTCTGAAGTAGTTTCCTCAATTTGAGCTCTAATTTGTGCTACTCTTGATTGAATTTCTTTCTTAGATCCAGCACCATCAACAATTGTTGTATCTTCTTTAGTAATTTCAACTTTCTTAGCTGTACCCAATTGCTCTAAAGTTACATTTTCGAGTTTGACCCCAATATCTTCAGAAATAAGTTCACCATTAGTTAAAATTGCAATATCTTCTAGCATTGCCTTTCTACGATCCCCAAATCCTGGAGCCTTAACTGCTGCTATTTTCAATCCACCTCTAAGTTTATTAACAACTAATGTAGCTAAGGCTTCACCTTCAACATCTTCAGAAATTATCAACAAAGATTTGCCAGACTGAACGACCTTTTCAAGTAAAGGCAACATATCTTGGAGATTAGAAATCTTTTTTTCGTGAAGAAGAATATAAGGGTCTTCCATAACCACGCGCATTTTTTCTGCATCAGTAACAAAATATGGAGATAGATAACCCCTATCAAATTGCATACCCTCTACAACATCCAATTCTGTATCCAGAGATTTTGCTTCTTCAACAGTAATAACTCCTTCATTGCCTACTCTTTCCATTGCCTGAGCAATCATATCGCCCATTTCTGCTTCACCATTAGCTGCAATAGTTCCTACTTGAGCAACCTCATTGGATTTACTAATTTTAGTTGATTGTTTTTCTAAGTCTGCAACCACTGCATCAACTGCGAGGTCAACTCCTCTTTTCAAATCCATAGGGTTCATTCCTGCTGCAACGGATTTAGAACCTTCACGAATAATAGCTTCAGCAAGTACAGTTGCTGTAGTCGTCCCGTCACCTGAAACATCATTAGTCTTTGAAGCGACTTCTCTAACCATTTGAGCTCCCATATTTTGAAATTTATCTCTGAGCTCAATATCTTTTGCTACGGTAACACCATCTTTAGTTGTTCTTGGAGCACCAAATGATTTATCCAAAACAACATTTCGACCTTTAGGACCTAATGTTACTTTCACAGCATTTGCTAATATATCAACTCCCTCCAACATACGTGTACGGGCGTCAACACCAAATTTTACATCTTTAGCTGCCATTTTAATTTTCTCTCTCTTTATATTTTAATGTTTAATTGTTTTTTGATGGATGTAATCAGTAAAAACTAACTAAGAACGCCCATAATATCTGATTCTTTCATAATCAGGTATTCTTCATTATCAATTTTGACTTCAGTACCTGACCATTTCCCAAAAAGCACCTTATCACCTTTTTTAACATCTAATGGCATAATCTTACCATTATCATCTCGAGCACCGTTTCCAACTTCAATAACTTTGCCCTGCATTGGTTTTTCTTGCGCTGTATCTGGAATAATGATTCCGCTTGCAGTTTTTTCTTCACCATCTAGGCGTTTAACTACAACTCGGTCATGGAGTGGCCTAAATTTCATAGAATTGCTCCTCTTATTTCCACTATTAATTTATTAAATTTAGCACTCTAGTCATGAGAGTGCTAAACTCAGATAGCTATTAACGAGAAAGATTTCAAGAGAAAAATTAATTTTTTTACAATTTTTTAATAAATTTGCTATACACCAAGCTTTTTTTGAAGTGCAGAAGAAGTTGTAGTGTATTGGAAACGTATTTTTTTCTCTGGATAAACATATCTATGAGCAGCCTGTGACATTAAAGCTGCTTCATGAAAGCCTGATAAAATTAATTTTAATTTTCCAGGGTATGAATTTATATCCCCAATTGCAAAGATAGATTTTTCTGAAGTTTCAAAACATTCCGTATCAACAGCAATTAAATTATTGTCAAAGTTAATTCCAAAATTTGCAATGGGTCCTAACTTCATTGTTAAACCAAAAAAAGGCAATAAGACATCTGCCTCAACTAAATATTGATTTTTTTGATCTATAGAACTAACAAGAATTTTACTTAATCTATTTTCACCACGTAGTTCTTTAACCTGACCAATAAAAAAATCTATAACCCCTTTATCTTTCAATTTATACATTTTCGAAACTGTGTCTGGGGCTGCCCTAAAATCTTCCCTTCTATGAACAAGAGTAATTTTCTTTGCAATTGGTGCAAGATTAATAACCCAATCTAAAGCAGAATCTCCGCCTCCGGTGATTAAAATATTTTTGTCTTTAAAATCATCTATTTTTTTAACTGAGTATTTTACAGCTTCTAATTTTTCAAATTTTTCTAAATTTTCCAAAGGAGGTTTTTTGGGAACAAATGAACCGCTCCCACCAGCAATTACTATAACCTTAGCAGAAATCTCCGTTTCCTCATCAGTCTTGATTGTCCAAAATTTTTCCTTTTTATTCCAAATCAATTTATTTGCCATTTGTCCTAAATGAAATGAAGGTTTGAAAGGTTCAATTTGCTTCATAAGAGCATCTGTTAAACCTTGGCCAGAAATTACAGGCACTCCAGGAATATCATAAATTGGTTTTTCCGGATATAATTCAGAACATTGACCACCAGGCATTTCAAGAATATCAATTAAATGGCAATTAATATCTAGAAGACCCAATTCAAAAACAGCAAATAGTCCTACTGGGCCAGCTCCAATGATTACTGCGTCTGTATAATATTTATTGCCTGGCTTTTCTAAATTCATATTAAAATAATGTTTCTATAAAATTGATAATAATATTATTTGATAGTTATATAAGTTTAAATTTTTAAAAATAAATAACAATTTCTTTTTTCTTCTTAACTTTTTAATTTCAAATACATATATCAATTGAATTATTAAACTAATTTTATAATTATAAAGTGTTTTTATTAATGATGAATTCTTATAAACCTAATTTTTCAATTTTTATTTGGTTAATGTTGATCACATGTTTGTTAGTTATAATGATTTTGGTAGGAGGAATAACTCGATTAACTGGTAGCGGATTATCTATGGTTGAGTGGAGACCCTTTTTAGGAATATTGCCTCCCTTAACAGAAAATGAATGGATACGAATATTTGATTTATATAAACTTTCACCTGAATATAAATTAATAAACTCTTGGATGACGATAACTGATTTTAAGTTTATATTTTTTTGGAAATATTTTCATAGAATATGGGGCAGGCTTATTGGAATTTGTTTCTTAATTCCATTTTTATATTTTATTTACCACAAAAAATTTGAAAGAAAGATTTTTTTCCGAACTTCCTTACTATTTTTTCTCATTTGCATACAAGGAATAATTGGCTGGTGGATGGTGAAGTCAGGATTATCAGAAGTTCCTGCAGTCTCTCAATACAGATTATCAATTCATCTAAGTATGGCTTTTTTAATCTTAGGAATTACATTTTGGACAGCTCTAGATTTATATGAAGGTCAAGTTAATAAAATTTATTTTTTTGATTTAATTCCATTAATCTTGATTTCCATCACTATAGTAGCAGGAACCTTTGTTTCAGGCATGGATGCGGGATTAGTATATAATTCTTTCCCCTATATGGGTGAAACCATTATCCCTATAGAGTATGGTTCTTTGGGACTACTAGATCCTTTTGAAAATCCTGTCACGGCACAATTCCACCATAGAATATTAGCTGTAATAACTTTGATAATTATTTTTTTATACTCATTTAATTACTTATATAAAAACAAAATTAATTTTCGAATATTTTGTATGGTTTTTTCAGTTTTTTGTCAGTTTATTATTGGAATCCTAACTTTGATTAATTCAGTTCCTGTTTATCTAGGAGCTTTACACCAATTTGGAGGTATTGTTCTTTTTTTAAGCGCATTATGGTTGTTGCATTATGAAAAAAAGTATTAATCTGAGTAAAGATTTGTATCACTTAACAATTTTAGACTTCTTAATATGGAGTTCTTTTAATTGATCATCATGAATTTCTGAAGGAGCCCCCATCATTAGATCCTCTGCTTTACCATTCATTGGAAACAAAATAACTTCTCTAATATTCGGCTCATTTGCAATAAGCATTACAATCCTATCAATTCCTGGTGCAAATCCTCCATGAGGAGGTGCGCCAAACTTAAAAGCGTTAATCATACCTGAGAAATTATTATCTACATTCTCCTTTGAGTACCCAGCAATTTCAAACGCTTTATACATAACTTCAGGTAAATGGTTTCTTATAGCACCTGAAGACAACTCAACTCCATTACAAACCAAGTCATATTGCCATGCCTTGATATCTAATGGGTTTTTATTTTTAAGTGCCTCTATGCCTCCTTGCGGCATTGAAAAAGGATTATGTGAGAACTCAACTTTACCATTGTCATCCAATTCATACATGGGGTAATCAACAATCCAGCAAAACTTATACCCTGTTGTATCAGAAATCCCTTGATCTATACCAATTTTAACTCTTGCTTTACTAGCTAAATCAGCTGCTTCCTTTTCATTTGAACAAGAAAAAAAAGCAGCATCGCCATCATTCAAACCAAGCCTAGTTTTTATTTCTTCAGACTTTTCTTTCCCTAACGCGCTGGCAACAGGACCTTTAGCCTCACCATCACCATATATAATATAACCCATTCCTGGTGCCCCCTCACCCTGAGCCCAGCTGTTCATTCTATCAGCAACCGATCGACTGCCACATTTTGGCCCTGGAATAGCTCTCACTATAGCATTTTTACTTGAAATTAATTTAGCAAATAATGAAAATCCGCTTCCATCAAATATATCGGTAACATCTACTATTTTAATTGGGTTTCTTAGATCTGGTTTATCTGTTCCATAATAAAGCATGGAGTCTGCATAAGTTAATCTTGGGAAAGGCTTTTCAAGATTTATACCAGTAAATTCCTCAAACACCCCACCTATAACAGGTTCTACCGCATTAAAAACATCTTCCTGCTCTACAAAACTCATCTCAAGGTCTAACTGATAAAATTCGCCCGGGCTTCTATCAGCCCTGCTATCTTCATCCCTAAAACATGGAGCAATTTGAAAATACTTGTCAAACCCAGAAACCATTATCAATTGTTTAAATTGCTGTGGAGCTTGAGGAAGTGCATAGAATTTGCCTGCATGAAGCCTGGCTGGAACCAAAAAATCTCTTGCTCCCTCTGGGCTTGAAGCTGTTAGAATCGGAGTTTGGAACTCTGTAAATCCCTGCTCAATCATTCTTTTCCTTATTGATTGAATAACGGATGACCTTAACATAATATTTGAGTGAATTCTCTCTCTCCTCAAATCAAGATACCTGTACTTCAATCTAATTTCTTCTCCAGAATCCTCTTCAGAATTAACCTGAAGAGGAAGAACTTCAGACATTGACTGAATTTCCAATTCATCAATTTTAATTTCTACTTCACCTGTAGGAATTTTTTTGTTAATTGTATCATCACTTCTCTGAATTAACTTTCCCGTAACAGTTATTACAGATTCAACTCTTAAGTTTTCAACAACTTTAAATATTTCTGATTCCATATCAGTTACACATTGAGTAATACCAAAATGATCTCTTATGTCTAAAAAAAGCAATCCTCCGTGATCTCTTTTTCTATGAACCCATCCTGAAATTCTAACGATTTCACCTACATGGCTAGTTCTTAATTCTGAGCAATTGTGAGTTCTGTATAAATGCATAAAATAACTTTCTTAACTTAAATTAAAATTATTAAATCGATTGTTTATCTATTAAGATTTTAAAAAATATTGGTGCTGAATTAATTTGTTTTAACACCCCTTCTGCGATTAATTTTTCTTTTAACACCCCTTCGCGATCTAAGAACGTTCAAAAGATCTTTTTTCTCTTTGTCATTTAAATACGGCCAATCAGAAATCTCTTTTCTTGTCCTATAACAGCCATCACAATATCCAGTTAGTGGATTTTCCTTGCAAATACTAACACATGGTGAAGGTAAGTCTTTCATATCATATTAATTGCCTGATTAAACTGATAAATAACATGCTTTTATTTTAAGTTCTACATAAATGGAATATAAATATTTTCAATTTCTTTTTTTACCTAATAAAGAATTAAGTAATATTGACATCAAAAGAATTCCACCCCCCAACATTGTAGATTTTTCAATTTTCTCTCCAAGAAACACCCATACCCAAAATGGCCCTAATAATACTTCAGTCAAAGCTAATAAATTTAATTCAGCAGCCTTTATAACCTTGGATCCTAATGTATATAGAGCTAAACCTGCTCCTACTTGGAAAACTCCCATCAGTAGAGAAATATTCATATCATTTGAAGAAATTATAATTTTTAATCCTAAACTTAGACAAATAAAAATTGAAATAAATACACCAATTAGACCAGAAAACAAAACAGCGGGTAGCATTTCTCCCGACTTGCCAAATCTTAAAGATAAAGTGAATATTGAAAAACCTAACGCAGAAGCAAGTGCAGATAAATTTCCCTTCAAAGCACCTGAATGAAAACTATTACCTGAGAACATTACCATCACTCCAAGTATAGCAAAGATAATAGAAGTAAAAGTAATTAAGCTTAGTTTTTCCTTTAAAAATATTCGCCCTAAAATTGCTGTGATAAATGTGGAAGAAGCAAATAATAACATTACATTTGCTACAGAAGTATTTTGGATTGCATAAATTCCTCCTGAATAAGCTCCAAATAGTGCTAACCCAGAAATAAAATAGAGCAAAAGGTTTTGAGTTATTAGTTGAATTGGACTTTTATTGAATAATATCAAAATAGTGAAATATAAAAATATTGATAAACTTAAAGATCTATAAAGTAGAATTTGCCAAACTGAGGCCTGATCAATTAATCTAATACCAATACCAATAGTTGACCACAACACTCCTGCAAATAAAACTAGAATAATGGAATGTCTATATGAAAATGATGTGTTTATCACTCGTATATCTTTTATTTAAAAGCATGTAAAAAATCTAAAATTAATAAAAATAAATTATAATTGAAAAAATATATTTTTAATTTCATTTTGAACATTTACAATCAATATATTTAATAAGTAAAGTTTTCTATTCAAAGGAATTGAGCAAAGAATGACAAAAAATCCAAAAAATAAATCTTTACTCATCATAGGCTTGGGTTATGTTGGGTTAAGATTGGCAAAACATTTTTCCTCTGAAGGATGGGCGATAGCTAGCACATCAAGAAAAATAGAAAAAATAACCTCAATCAAACATCAAAACTGGCAACCATTTTTTTGGAATGAAGAATTTATTATCAATCTTAAAAAGTCTTCATTTATTCCTGATGCCATCATTGTTACGGTACCTCCTGAAAGTAAAAAGTCAGACCCTATTTTCCCAATACTTAAACCCTACTTAGATGAATTTGAAGGCTGGTTGGGTTATATATCTTCAACTTCTGTATATGCTAGTTCAAATGGGGAAAAAACTTTTGAAAACTCACCAACCATACCTAATACAGCTCGTGGAATAGAAAGGCTAAATGCTGAAAATTTATGGAAGGATCTTGATGCAGAAATATTTAGGGTAGCAGGTATTTATGGACCTCATCGGTCACCATTTGAAAAGATTAAAAATAAAAAAGATTTAAAAATTATAAATAAAACTAAACATTTATTTAATCGAATACATATAGACGACTTAACATCTATAATTTCATTTGCAGTAAATAATGCTGAAAAGAAAAGAATCATGAATCTAGCAGATGGTAATCCATGTAGCCAAGTAGAATATTATAAAGAAGCGTCAATAATATCCAAACTAAAAATACCTCCAGTTATTGATTATGAAAATGTGATTTTATCAGATAAAATGAGAAGCTTTTGGGAGGGGTGGAAATACATAATACCAAAAGTATTACAAGAAGATTTAGGCTACGAGTTTAAATATGCAAACTATAGAGAGGGACTCAAACAAATTTGGGAAAAAGAAAATAATATAGTTTAATTTTTAAAATTCTCTGAAACAAATTCATAAAACAATCTTCCTTGACCATTAAAAGTATATAACTTATTCCAATTCCTTCTTTTTTCTAATGCAAAGATGGTTTCATTGATAATTTTGCTTGAGAGAATTTGTTTTTGATTTCTAAAATATTTCAGCCAATTATTATATGACAAATTTACCTTTGAGCTAAAACCTCTCAACGATGTTATACTTTTTTTTCTTAACCATATTTTATAAGTAGATTGTTTTGATAAAGGGGCCCTTCCATTTTTAAATCCTAACAACCGTAATGCATGAATCACATCCTGAGATGGCCCATCAGGGAACGGACTTGCTAGTTTACTCATTATTACAGGATGAAAACTCCCAGGAAATTTTCCAAAATCCTTTATATCCAAATAGTTCTTTTCTGGGAATTTAATCAAGGTAGAACCATTTTCAGAAACAACTTCTGTCACTCCAAAAGAAAGGCCATATCTTTTAGCAAGATAATTCAATGGCTTTAAATAATCCTTTCCCCAAGTATCATCCGAATCAAGAAATGCTATAACTCTTCCTTGAGATATCGATATAGCTCGATTTCTAGTTTGACCAGGCCCACTCTTTTGTTTGGATTTGGAGTATAATATTTTAATATTAGGAATGATTTGAAGTGCTTCTGAATAAGATTCTCCGTCATCTACTGAAATTATTACCTCTATTTGATTAAGATCATAATCTTGAATTTTTATAGACTTTAGAGCTCTATAGATAGTTTTCTTTGCCTTATAAGCAGGAATAATGATAGATACTTCAGGAATATCTTTATTAATATTTCTTTTCATATAAACATTTTAATGTGACTACAAGTTTTTATGAAATCATACTTCAACTACTTCAAAATTTATAATATTTAATTTAAGTTAATTTCATGAAAGAATATCTTAAAAAAATAGAATCCAAAGAAGCCAAGAATGCACTTTCTCAGCTTAGTAGATCATTTAAAGGGAATGAATCCAAAAATTTGAAGTCTATAAAACGTAATAAAAATAAATCTTTAATACTTGAAATTAATGATATTATTTTAGATGCATCAAGATATCAAGTTTCAAAGGATACAATTGAAAAAGCCAAAACATTTGCTGAAACTATTGGTATTAATGAATGGATTAATCAAATCTTAAATGGATCAAAAACCAATATTAGCGAAAATCAACCTGCTCTTCATGCAGCTCTTAGATGTGAAAAAAGTGACAATTTTTCTCATGAAACAATTAAAATAGTCATGGATCAAAGGGAAAAATTATTCTCTATTGCTGAAAAGATCAGAAATGGTGAATTTTTAAGTGCCAATGGGAAAAAATTTAAATCAATCATATCTATTGGAATTGGCGGTTCTGACCTTGGCCCTAGAATGGCTTCGACAGCGCTTAAACCCTACTCAAATGGACCAATTATAAAATTTGTCTCTAATATAGATCCTTCAGATATTATAAGCTCCATTTCTAATCTTGAACCCGATTCAACACTATTAATCATTTCATCAAAATCTTTTAAAACTATTGAAACCATTGCAAATGCAGATTTTGCATTTAATTGGCTATCTAAAAATATTGGTCATGAGAACGCAAAAAAACAACGTATAGCAATAACCTCAAATATTCAACTTGCCCAAAAAAAAGGTTTTAATGAAAATCAGATTTTAGAATTCCCTTATTGGGTTGGCGGGAGAACTTCTATATGGTCGTCTGTAGGATTGCCCCTTGTTTTGTCTATTGGAAGAAAAGAGTTTCAAAATTTTCTGAGTGGTGGTCGATTAATTGACCAGCATATTATAGAAGACTGTTTAAATTCCTTGCCCTGTTTAATGGCCCTTCTTGGTTATATTCAGAGAAAATATTTTAAATCAGGCAGTCATGCTGTTGTACCTTATGACGCCAACCTTAGACTTTTACCATCTTATCTTCAACAGTTGGAAATGGAGTCCAATGGTAAAAGTGTAAAGTTAAATGGCCGCCTTGTTCAAGAACCATGTGTTCCTGTAATTTGGGGAATCCAAGGTACTGATGCCCAACATTCTTTCTTTCAGATGCTCCATCAAGGTTTAGAGAAAATACCAATAGATATACTGTTAGCTAGGACCCCTTCATATAATTTGGAAAATCGTGAAATTAAAAATAATCATAAAATTTTAGCGGCAAATGCTTTAGCCCAAGCTGAAGCTTTCTTTAATGGAAACGATAATAAAGATCCAAATCGAATTATTTATGGAGGCAAACCAGTAACTCTTATAACTTATAATAAGCTCAACCCCAATACTCTTGGTTCACTTATAGCTTTATATGAATATAAAGTAATAATTCAGGCAGGGTTGTGGGGAATAAACCCTTTTGACCAATTTGGGGTCGAATTAGGTAAAAAAATGGCAAATGCGTTACTATCAGGAAATGAAAAAGAATATGGTATAGAACCTGGCTCTTTAGATAAATTATTAAAAATTATGCCTGAAAAGATAAAATAAATATAAAATTATAATGATCAATTATTTCTAAAGGTTAACAAATGAAAAAAAATTATAGAGCAGTGATTATAGGAGGTGGAGTGGTAGGTTGCTCAGTACTTTATCACCTAGCTAAACTAGGTTGGGAAGACATAATTTTAGTTGAAAGATCTGAGCTGACTTCAGGATCCTCTTGGCATGCAGCTGGAGGTTTCCATACGTTAAATGGAGACCCTAATGTAGCCCAACTTCAAGCTTATACAATTTCTTTATATGAAGAAATTGAACAGTTAAGTGGCCAGTCTTGCAGCTTACATTTGGTTGGTGGGGCGATGATGGCTGACACTAAAGAAAGAATGGACTTCTTAAAGCTAACACATGCCAAAGGAAGATATCTGGGCATGGATACTGAGCTAATTACCCCTAGTGAAGCAAAATCAATGTTTCCTTTAATGGACGAAACAAATTTTGTAGGTGCATTATGGGATCCTGTTGAAGGACATTTGGACCCTTCAGGGACCACACACGCTTATGCAAAAGCCGCCAAGAAATTAGGCGCAGAAATAATACTTCAAAATCAAGTAAAAGATTTAACTCAAAAGTCAGATGGAACTTGGAGTATAATCACTGAGAAAGGCACTATAAATAGTGAACATGTCGTTAATTGTGGGGGCTTATGGGCTAGAGAGGTCGGAAGAATGGTGGGCTTAGAGTTGCCTTTGTTAGCTATGGAACATCATTACATCTTGACTGATGAAATCCCTGAAGTGGTTGAGTTTAATGAGAAAACAGGTAAAGAATTAATACATGTTATTGATTTCAAAGGTGAAATTTACACTAGGCAAGAACAAAAGGGAGTTTTGCTAGGGACATATGAGCAATCTTGTCAACCTTGGTCAGAACACACAACCCCGTGGGGATTTGGACAGGAATTACTTGAACCAAACCTAGATCGTATTTCTCCATCCTTGGAAGTTGGGTTTAAACATTTCCCTCCCGTAGAAAATGCAGGTATAAAACAAATTATTAATGGCCCATTTACATTTGCACCAGATGGGAACCCTTTAGTTGGGCCTGTTCCTGGACTAACAAACTTTTGGTCAGCTTGTGCGGTTATGGCAGGTTTTAGTCAAGGAGGTGGTGTTGGTTTAGCACTATCAAATTGGATGAATGAAGGTGATCCTGGGTATGATATTTGGGGGATGGATGTAGCTAGGTTTGGAGAGTTTGCCACATTAAGATATACAAATGCTAAAGTAAGAGAAAATTATTCAAGACGTTTTCGAATATCCTTTCCTAACGAAGAATTACCAGCGGGGAGACCACATCAAACCACTCCATTATATGATACATATATTTCTCAAAATGCTGTAATGGGAAACTCTTGGGGATTAGAAATACCTCTCTGGTTTGCTCCAAATGGAGAAGAAGCCAAAGATGTCTTGTCATTCCATAGGTCTAATGACTTTATTCACGTAGGCAACGAAGTAAAAGGCGTTAGAAATGCAGTTGGAGTTTCAGAAATATCAAATTTTGCAAAATACAAATTTTGTGGCACTGAGGCGGAAAGTTTTCTTTCTAATTTAATGACCAACTCCATGCCTAAAATAGGTAGAATGGTCTTAACACCAATGCTTAATTACCAAGGTAAAGTTATTGGTGATTTTACAATCGCGAAACAAAATGAAACAACTTTTTATATGTGGGGCAGTCAGAATGCTCAAAAATATCATATGAGATGGTTTGAAAAACATTTACCTAATAATAATTCTGTGAATATTGATTGCATTGATCAAAAATTATGCGGTCTATCGATTGCAGGCCCTTACTCTAGAGATCTATTACAACTTTTAGTTGATGAAGATATTTCCAATGAAAAATTCAAGTTTATGGACTTTAAATCAATGGATGTTTCTGGCGTTCCCTGTTTGGTTAACAGAATTTCTTTTACAGGCGATTTAGGTTATGAAATCTGGATGGAACCTTCATATGAAAGATTAGTCTATTATAGTATAAAATCATTCGGTAAAAAATTTGAAATAATTGATTTTGGGACAAGAGCTTTACTTTCAATGAGGTTAGAGAAAAACTTTCCAACTTGGGGTAGGGAATTGAGGCCTATATATAATCCTTTTGAGTGTGGTTTAGATAAATTTGTTAAAATGGAAAAGAATGCCTTTATTGGTAGAGAACAAATTATACAACTGGAAAATCAAAAATTAAAGCGAGTTTCGTTTGAAGTTGAAGCAAAGAATGCTGATGTTATGGGAGATGAACCAATTTGGGCAAAAGTTCCAAAAGGTGAACATACAAAATTTATTTCAGTATCAAATGGTTATGGCAGTAAAAGATTTGATTCTAATGGGAAAGATACAACTCATATTAAAGGGGGTAATTCATCTGATGGAGAATGGAATGTTGTAGGCTGGATCACTTCAGGAGGTTTTGGACACTCAATCAAGAAATCATTAGCTCAAGGCTATATTCCATTATCTCTATATCAAGAAAAGGAAAAAACTTTTTTCCAAATTGAAATTCTAGGCGAAAGATGCAATGCAAAAATTAATGATAATCCTTTGTTTGATCCCGAAGGAAAGGTAATGAGAAGTTAATATTTAAATAATTTGTAATGAACAATTCTAGAACTAACCTTATCCTATACCCTGAAGATTGGGAAGATTATGAACTTCTTGATTTTGGAGATGGTAAAAAATTAGAACGATTAGGCAAATATATTTTTATTAGGCCAGAATCTCAGGCTTTTTCCCCTAAAGAATTACCTCTTTCAAAATGGGAACATGTTGATGGTGTTTTCTCTTCTTCAAAAAATGATGGTGATGGAAAATGGAGTTTATCAAAGAAACTACCTGTTTCATGGACATTAAAATATGATGGATTGAAAATCATTTCAATGCCCACCCCATTTAGACATTTTGGTTTTTTCCCTGAACAATCTGTACATTGGCAATGGTGTAGTAAATTAATAAAAAAAAATCTTAATCAAAAAAAACCAAAAATTCTTAATTTATTTGCATACAGTGGCGTTGCTTCTCTTCACGCTGCTAGATCAGGCGCTGAAGTAACTCATGTAGATGCCTCAAAAAAAGCAATTAATTTAGCATTTAAAAATAGAGACAATAATAGAATGGAAAATTCTTCAATACGATTTATTACTGATGACGCTATTAAATTTGTACAAAGAGAAATTAGAAGAGGAGTAAAATATGATGGGGTTGTTCTTGATCCTCCAAAATATGGAAGAGGTCCGAATGGAGAGAAGTGGAATATAGAGACAGATTTACAAAACCTTCTTCAGTTAGTTGAGAAATTATTATCTAAAGATGCATTATTTGTTGTTTTAACTTGTTATGCTATCAGGTCTTCACATATATCCTTATACAACGCTCTATCTTATTCATTAAGAAATCATAAAGGGGAATTATCTTCTGGTGAACTAGCACTAAAAGAAAATGGTCACTCTCAAAGAAAACTTAGTTGTGCAATTTATGCAAGATGGGAAAGATTTATTTAAATCTTATGCTTTACAATTTCAAACAATAATATTCCTGTTGCTACTGAAAGATTTAAACTATCTGAAGAACCTTTCATTGGTAATTTAATATTCTGATCCGTTCTTTCTTCTAATTTTTTAGATAATCCTGATTGTTCATTACCCATTAGTAGGATAGGGTTTTTACCCCACTTTGCATCTAAATAGCTATCACTTGCTTTCATGGAGGTGCCAATAATTTTACCTTTGTAAGATTTATTAGATTTTATAAATTCATCAGATTCCGTCTTAACCACCTTTAGAGAAAAGATTGCTCCCATAGATGCTCTAGTTGCTTCAGGGGAAAAAGGATCACAACAACTATCTATTAAAATCACTCCCTCTGCACCTACAGCGTCACAAGTTCTAATAATGGTACCTAAATTACCAGGATCTCTAACTCTATCTAAACCAACCCAAGTATTTTTAATTTTTAAAGCATCTTCGAGACTTGTATATTTTTGCTCAAATACAGCTAAAATCATTTGTGGGTTATCTTTACGTGAAATCTTTGATAGTATCTTGTTTGAAACCTCTAAAATTGTTCCGTTTAGTTCGATACATTTATTTATTAACTTATTTATTTCAGGGTTCCTTTGTCTACCAGTCAAATAAATTAAGTATTTTGGCACCCAACCAGAAATTATAGCTTGTTTAACAACTCTTTCACCTTCAACCAAAAACAACCCCGAACTTATCCTATTTTTTCTTAAAAAAAGTCCAGAAATAAATTTTATTTTCGGATTTGATAAACTGGATATTATTTCAATATTTTTTTTCAAATTGATCTTAAAACAAGCCCTGAACTAAATTATCCTTATCTATATGAATTTTTTCTGCTGCAGGCACCCTGGGAAGACCTGGCATGGTCATTATATCACCACATATCGCTACAACAAATCCTGCCCCTGCAGAAAGTCTAACCTCTCGGATTGGTACTATATGATTTTCTGGAGCACAAAGTAAAGATGGATCTGCAGAAAATGAGTATTGCGTTTTAGCCATGCAAACTGGAAGATTTCCATAACCTGAGTTCTCCCAATCATTTAATTGATCAATAATTTTCTTCTCTGCCGCAATGTCTTCAGCTCTATATATTTCTTTTGCAATACATTTAATTTTATCAATCAGACTAAGATTATCAGGATACAAGGGTTTAAAATTAGCTGTTCCTGATTCACAAATTTCAACCACCTTTTCCGCTAAATCTTTGGTGCCTTTAGATCCATCAGCCCAATGACGACAAAGTACAGCCTCTGTGTTTGAAGATGCTGCAGCTCTCTGCACGACTTCGACTTCTTTATCTGTATCACTAATAAAGTGATTAATAGCAACAACCACTGGAAGACCAAATTTCTTTATGTTTTCAATATGCCTTATAAGATTCGGAGTACCTTTTTTAAGAGCTTCGATATTTTCCTCTCCAAGTTTATCCTTTGCTTGGCCACCATTCATTTTGAGGGCTCTTATTGTTGCAACTAAAACAACAGCCTCTGGCTTCAAATCTGCTTTTCTACACTTTATATTTAAAAACTTTTCTGCACCTAAATCAGCACCAAAACCAGCTTCAGTAACTATATAATCCCCCAAACTTAATCCTGCCCTAGTAGCTATCACTGAATTACATCCATGGGCAATATTTGCAAAGGGCCCCCCATGGATAAATGCAGGATTGTTTTCCAGTGTTTGAACTAAATTTGGTTGAAGAGCTTCCTTTAATAAAACTGTCATAGCTCCATCTGCATTAATATCTCTGCAAAAGACAGGCGTCTTATCTCGTCTGTATCCAATGATAATATTACCTAGTCTTTTCTGAAGATCATCGCTGTTTTCTGACAGGCAAAGTATCGCCATAATTTCTGAAGCAACAGTAATATCAAATCCTGTTTCCCGAGGGAAACCATTGGAAACACCTCCTAAAGAAACCACTATTTGTCTAAGAGCTCTATCATTCATATCTAAAACTCTTCTCCAGCTTACACGCCTTGGATCAATAGCTTCTTTATTCCCCCAATATATATGATTATCTATCATTGCAGAGAGAAGATTATGGGCAGAAGTTATAGCATGAAAATCACCAGTAAAATGAAGATTGATATCTTCCATAGGAACAATTTGAGCATAACCACCTCCAGCAGCCCCTCCCTTCATACCAAAGCATGGTCCCAAGGAAGGCTCTCTTAAACAAACGATCGAATTTTTACCAATGCTATTTAGTCCATCATTGAGACCTACTGAGGTTGTTGTTTTACCCTCTCCAGCTGGTGTGGGATTAATAGCAGTTACCAAAATTAGTTTTCCTGCAGGATTGTCTTTCTTACTTTCCAACCAATTTGAAGAAATTTTTGCTTTATAATGACCAAATGGATTAATTGCGTCATTTGGTATTCCTAATGAGGAACCAACATCCATAATTGGCTTTAAATTCGCTTCTCGAGCTATCTCAATATCACTGCTCATAAAATACCTTCCCAAAACTTTATTAAATTTTTCTTACCATTTAGATTACTAAAATACCTATTTTTTAATCCTTTTTACGACTAATTGTTTCCATTTAACGACTAATTTGACTATTATGTCATAGCAAAACTAATTATATTTTATGTTATCGATTTATATAATGGCAAAGGATTTAAATTGACAAGACCCAAAATTCAAAATATTGGTTTTCTCCTTGTTGAAAACTTTTCCATGATAGCTTTCGCTGCTGCAATTGAGCCTTTGCGAGCTGCCAATAGATTGTCGAACCATGAACTTTATAATTGGCAGATAATAAGTAATGAAGGCAATTCCGTTCAATGCTCAAACGGCTTAGAAATCAAAGCTGATGCTGCATTAAATAAGTTTATTGAAATTGATTTATTATTAGTTTGTGGTGGAATTAATATCAAGAATGAAGAAAACAATAAGATTTTCGCAAATTTAAGAAGGCTAGCAAGAAGTGGTGTAAGGGTTGGTGCAATTTGCACTGCCACATATTTGCTTGCTAAATCAGGTTTAATGTCTAATAGGAGGTGCACCATTCATTGGGAAAATACTCTAAGCATGAAAGAAGAATTTCCTGAATTAGAGATAACGAATAATTTATTTGAAATAGATAAGGACCGATTCACTTGTGCTGGAGGTACTTCTGCTTTAGATATGATGCTTCATATAATTAAATTGGATCATGGCAACAATCTATCAAGCCTTATTTCTGATCAATTAATTCATGTCAGAATTCGTGATGCAGAAGATCATCAAAGAATGGACTTAAGATCTCGTTTAGGAGTTAGTAACTCTAAATTAATTTTGACAGTAAAAAATATGGAAAATAATATTGAAGAGCCTTTATCTCAAAAAGATCTTGCTGCAAAAGCTAATATCTCATTAAGGCAATTGGAGCGTCTCTTTAAGAAATATTTATACTGCACTCCAGCTAAGTATTATCTAAACCTAAGATTAAACAATGCTAAGCAATTACTCAATCAAACCTCAATGTCCGTTTTATCAGTTGCCTTAGCATGTGGTTTTGTTTCTGCTTCTCATTTTTCTAAATGTTTCAAAGATCTTTTCGGCAAAGCACCAAGTACAGAGCGGTTAAAGATTATTTCTTAGAGGAATTTTTTGCAACATACTTGATAGCTTTAATCATGGAAGCCAAGCCATTTTTTCGAGTAATAGATAGATGCTCTTGAAGACCTACTTCAGTTAAAAAATCAGTTGAAGTAGATAAAATATCTTTCGGTAATCGATTATTATAAATTCTAAATAAAAGAGCTATTAAACCTTGAACAATGGCTGCATCAGAATTTGCTTTAAAGGTAATGGTGTCATCTTTATTTTTGATAAAATGGAAAAAAACTGTCGACTGACAACCTTTTAATTTATTTTCTTCAGTTTTTAAATTTTCATCCATCTTTTCTAGATTTTTTCCCATTTCAATTAAATAAAAATATCTTTCCTCCCATTCATCGAAGTAATTAAATTCTTCTACAATTTCGTTGATAGTTTCTTCAACAGATAATAAAGACATAATTTTCACAAAAAACTGAACAATTAGTTTAATTATTTATTCACTAAGATTATATTGTTTAAGATTAAATAATAAAGATCAAAATTTAAAAAATGAAAAATTTAAAATCTAATATTTCTGAAATCTTCACATTATTTTTTGTATTATTTCTATTTATTGGAATTAGAATAATTTCTATTTTTTTAACGCCACTAGAACTTTCTGCAGATGAGGGTCAATATTGGCTTTGGAGCAATGAACTAAATTGGGGTTATTTTTCAAAACCACCCATGATAGCCTGGGTAATTTCTCTTTCAACTTTTTTGATAAGTGATCAACAATTTGGCATTCGAATCTTTGCGCCTTTATTCCATGGCTTTACTGGATTGACGATTTATATTTTAGTTAAAAAATTATCAGAAAACAACCGAATGGTTTCTTTGACCTCCATACTAATTTGGCTATCAATGCCAATTATAGGTGTAGGCTCTTTTATCATGTCTACTGATACACCATTAATGTTTTTTTGGTCACTTGGACTTCTTTCAATCTTTTATGCCCAAAATAGCAATAAAAACTTTGCTTGGTCTTTATCTGGTGGAATTGCAGGATTAGCTATGCTAACAAAGTATGCGGCTGTTTTTTTACCTTTAGGTTTATTGTTGTGGTTTTTATTTGGTAAAAAAAAGTTAATCAAAATAAATAGTTTAATATTTTATATTCTAGGTTTCCTAATTATCTGGAGTCCAAATCTAATTTGGAATTTAATTAATGACTTTTCAACAATAAGTCATTTATCAGATAACGCCGTAATTAATGCACCTAATTTTTCATTAATTGGCTCAGTTTTTTTTCTATCTAGCCAGTTGTTTGTTTTGGGCCCAATCCTCTTTTTTGTTTCAATAATATCTATCTGGGGATTTTGGAAAGACTCTGAAAATCACCACTGGCTAGGATGGTTTGCAGCTCCAGTTTATATATTAATGACCATACAAGGATTTTTCTCTGAAGCTAATGCTAACTGGGCAGCAACAGCACTACCAAGTTTAACTATTTTTTGTAGTATTTTTCTTAAAAATGTAAAGTTATTATCTATTCTTGGAATATTTTTAAATATTTTAATTTCCTTGTTTATAGTATTGGTCGTTATCAAAGGATCGTTTAATCCAATCAATCTAAATTCTGATCCTTTAAGACGTTTAAAAGGTTGGGAAATTCTAGCCTCAAATATTAAGAGCATTGATTATAAATATATAGTTGTTAACAGAAGGGGAATAGCTGCGCCTTTAATTTATTATTTAAGGGAATCTGATTTACAGGTAAGAGTCGTTTCCTCAGTCAAAAATCCAGCAAATTATTACCAAAAGAAATATCCTTTTAATTCTAAAGAGAGTGACAAATTTTTATTTGTTAGTGAAATTAAAGAGTCTTTCCCCTTTGCTATACAAGAGTTTAAAATTACTCCTTTAAAAACTCTTGAAACTAAGATTTCAAAGGATAAAGAGCGAAAACTGTATTTTTATCATGTAAACAGGAAATAGTTTATTCATTAACAATTTTCTTAAAGGCATTTAAAGTTTCAACGCTAACATGATGTTCTAAACCTTCAGAGTCAGTCAAAGCAATTTTCTCGTTAACTCCAATTTTAATTAAAAATTTATAAACTATCTCATGCCTATCTCGACAGAACTTTGCTAATCCTTGACCTTTTTGTGTAAGAAAAATTGACCTATATGGCTTGGAGATGACTAATCCATCTTTTTGAAGTCTTTGAATTGAAGCATTGACTGTTGGGTTGCTTACCCCAAATCTAGAAGCAAGGTCCACCGCCCTAGCTTCTCCTTTTTCCTCAATCAATTCAAAAATCATTTCTACATAATCTTCAGCTAGTTCGGTTTGGTGAGCCTCTCTTAACCTATTGAATATTTGACTTGATTTGTGATCTGGGGATTTATTGATTTTTTCTAACAAATTTTACACCTAGATTGATTTAAATAACTCTTAAATAATTTAACTTATACTAAAATTTTTCATAAAAGATAGAAATTAATTTTATAATTGAAAATAAATCTAGTTATTTTTTTTTATAAAGTTATGCTTTAGTAATGCATTAAAATATTTTTAGGAATTAAAATGGAAACTAACAAAGAAATAGAAATTCAAGCAGCTGTTTTTAGAAGAATGGTTTCTCATCTTCAAAATAGAACGGATGTGCAAAATATAGATTTGATGAATTTAGCTGGGTTTTGCAGAAACTGTTTGTCACGTTGGTACCGAGAAGAAAGTCATAATCTAGGTTTAGAAATAAAAGATGAATCTGCTCGTGAAATGGTTTACGGAATGCCTTATGATGAATGGAAAAAAAAATTTCAAACTGAAGCTTCAAAGGAAAAATTAGAAGCTTTAAAATTAAATGAAAGTTAACTTCTCAGATAAACTTATTTTAAAAACAAGGGAGATTGGAGTACCTTTATGTCTTGGTTTAGACCCTCATCCAGCTATGATCCCTGAATTATTTACTGAGAAAGGGTCAAAGACTAATATTGAATTAATTGAAAATTTTTTGCTAGAAGTTATTAGTCTTGCAATAGGAAAAATAGTAGCCATAAAGCCCCAAGTAGCTTTTTTTGAACTCTTTGGCCCGCCAGGTATGCAACTATTAATAAGAATCTCAAAATATGCACGCGAAAATAATATACTTGTAATTATGGATGCTAAAAGAGGAGACATTGACTCAACCTCTCAAGCATATGCTAATGCATGGCTTGGAGCGAATGCTACTTTCCCTTCAGATGCTTTAACTATAAACCCATGGATGGGGCTTGATTCAATTGATCCCTTTATTGAGCAAGCCCATCTAACTAATACTGGTGTATTTATTTTATTAAGAACCTCGAACCCTGGTGCTGAAGACATTCAAGAGCAATTTGTTAAAAATGAAAGGTTATATATATATCTGGCAAAAATGCTAAAACCAACTATTAACAAATATATTGGAGATTTAGGTTATAGTAATATTGGTGTAGTTGTTGGTGCAAAATCTCAAAATCAAGCAACTCAAATTAGAAAAATATTAAACAAATCTCTATTTTTGATTCCTGGATTTGGCACTCAAGGAGGAACTGCCAAACAAGCTCTTTCAGGTTTAATAATTAGAAATAACACTTTTGAAGGAGGTTTAATTAATTGTTCAAGAAGTCTGTTATTCCCACCCAATGCTCAGAAAGCTAGTTCTTTGATTGAATGGAGAAAGGAAATATCTGAATCTATCAAAGATACATATCGAATGCTTTCAGTTGATTAAAGATATGAGAGAGTAAATTTTTCTACTCAAATCTAATCCATGAAACTTTCAACAATATTTAAGTAATTGTCTATAACCTTGACTGGATTTACTCTTATCAAAACCTTAATACTATTTCGACCATTCCAAAATCCATTTTTATCAGCTAAATTATTTTTAAGTACAACAGTTTGTCCTCTGGTAAGACCATCTTGAGAAACACAAACTTTCCCCTCAATATATTCAAAAAAATCAGGATTAGTATGAAAAATCAAAGAAGTTGCATCATGAAAAAAACAACCATCCATTCCTTTTGATCTATAAAAATCAATGTAACATTTAGATATTTTTTTGAGAAACTCTCCACATTTTCTACTTTTATTTGGCAATTGATTAATTTGAGTAGATGAAAGAGAAACTTTATGAGTAACATCAAGGCCAACCATTGTTAAATTCCAGGATGCACTAAAGACTATATCAGCTGCTTCTGGATCATTATAAATATTGGCTTCTGCTACGGGACTAATATTTCCACCTTCACGAAATGATCCACCCATAATTATTACTTCTTTCACTTTATTTTGAATGCTGTTATCTTTTTGAATTGCGTTTGCTAAATTTGTCAGAGGGCCAACTGCAATTATAGATATTTCATTGGGGATTTCATTTATTTTTTTAACTATAAACTCTGAAGCTTCTTCATTCTCTTTTTGCATTTTAGCAGGTGGCAAATTAATATTTCCAAAACCATCTATTCCATGTATCAGCGTAGGAAATTCCTCTTGATCTCTTTGAATTGCTTTATGAGCTCCTTGAAAAACTGGAGCCTTTTTCCCACTCATTTCCGAGAGAATCAAAGCGTTTTTTGAAGCCGTTTCAACTGAGACATTTCCAAAGACAGTGGTTATGCCTACGACTTCTAAATTAGGGTGATACAATGCATATAAAATGGCAAAAGCATCATCGATGCCTGGATCAGTATCAAATATAATTTTTGATTTCATAAATTTTTCTTTTTAGTCTATATAATTTTTGATATCGATTTATATTAAAGCTTTCAATCATTTTTTTTCAACTAAAACATCTTTATAAAGTTTAATATATGAATATTGATAAAACTGCAGATATTATAATTATTGGTGGCGGAATAGCAGGTGCAATAGCAGCTTTATCCTGCGCAGTAAATAAAACTAAAATCATATGGTTTGCTCCTAAAGCAAATTTTAAGGGAGGCATACAAATATCTCCTAAAACAATAAATGCATTAAAAAAACTTGGGGTCTATAAAGATTTAAAGAAATTTTTAACACCGATTTTTATGATTAGGATTAGAGATCCAAATAAATTATCAGACTTAATCAAAATTGATTTACCTAAAAATTACTTTAGTATTTCCAGAGACAATTTCTTTTCAGTTTTACATGAAACGATATTAAAAAAACCATCTATAATCATAAAAAATACTGAAATTGTTTCATTCTATCAAAATGAAAATACCGTGGAATGTATTTCAGCAGAATCAGAAATTTTTCAATCGAAGATCTTAATTGGAGCAGATGGAGTTAATGGAATTACAAGAAAGACTGTTTTGGGTTCATCTATTAAACCTTTATCCAATAAAGTAATTAGAAGGTCAGTAATCCCTTCAGACAAAACTTTAAAGCCCATTAATAATAGCTCCATAAATTTATGGATGGGAAATGGCTGGCATTTAGTGACATACCCAATATCAAATGGTGAATTCATTAACGCTGTTTTAGTTTCAAATGATTTAATTCCAATGTTCAAAGAATATAAAAATCCAATTATACACTTAATAGACAATGTTAATTGGTTTGATTATCCATTAATTAATTACAATCTAACTTCTACATATCATTGCAATAATATCGGTTTGATTGGTGATGCTTCTCATTTTTTCCCCCCACATATTGCTCAAGGCGCTGCCCAAACAATTTATGATGGGGTTACTTTAAATGATTGTATTAAAA
>MDSZ01021375.1_pt1 | contig 59981 bp, 67 predicted proteins | sample 811201 | NCBI WGS metagenome assembly MDSZ01 (sample SAMN05326647, study PRJNA326480) | marine metagenome | isolation source: seawater | place: Indian Ocean: North | collected 2010
ATTTTTTTTCTTTTTCCTGAAAAGATTTCATATATATAAATATATTATTAAATTGTACTATCAGTGTCTACATAGGTCTTAACTTGAACAAAAATAACAAAAAATTGGCTAACGCAATTAGGTTTTTATCCATAGATGCGGTTCAAAAAGCAAACTCGGGCCATCCTGGTATGCCAATGGGTATGGCTGATGTTGCTACAATCTTATATAAATATTTTTTAAGATTTGATCCAAAAAATCCTAGCTGGAGAAATAGAGATAGATTCGTTTTATCTGCGGGACATGGATCAATGTTGTTATATTCATTATTATACTTAACTGGCTATAAAAGTATTAGCCTTAATGACATAAAAAATTTTAGAAAACTAGATTCAATATGTGCGGGACACCCTGAGTATCACCCAAATACAGGCATAGAAACAACAACGGGTCCTCTTGGACAAGGTATATCAAATGCTGTGGGCTTCGCTTTAGCTGAGGAAATTTTAAAAAAGAGACTTGGAAAGAAAATAATTAATCATAAAACTTATGTAATAGCTGGTGATGGTTGTCTCATGGAAGGTATTAGTCATGAAGCATTAAGTTTAGCGGGTCACTTGAAATTAAAAAATCTTATTTTGCTTTTTGACAATAATTCTATTTCTATAGATGGACCGACCAGTCTAGCAGTGTCTGATGATCACAAAAAAAGATTTAACAGTTATGGTTGGGACTTTTTATCAATTAATGGTCATAATGAAAAAGAAATATACAGAGCTCTAAAAAAGGCACAAAATACAAAAAGACCTGTTGCTATTTCATGCAAAACTACAATTGGATATGGGTCACCAAATAAAGGAGGTAAAGAAACTTCTCATGGAAGTCCTTTGGGTGAAGAGGAAATTAAATTAGTTAGAAAAAAACTAAATTGGAAATTTGAACCATTTGAAATTCCTGAAAAAGTATTAAGTGAATGGAGATCAATAGGAGATAATGCTTCAAAAAAAGCATCTTTATCACAAAAAAATTTCAAAACTAATAACAACCTAATTGAAAAATCAATTTATCTTGAAATACAAAAAATAAAATCAGAATATTTAAAATCACAGGAACCAATGGCAACCAGAAAATGCTCAGAAAAATTTTTAGAAATTATTTCAAAAGTACCACATATAATTGGTGGCTCGGCTGATCTTGCAGGCTCAAACAATACAAAGACAAAAAATCATAAAATAATAAAACCTGGAAATTTCATTGGTAACTATATCCATTATGGTGTCAGAGAACATGCAATGTGTGGTATTATGAATGGAATTTCATTACATAGTGATTTAATTCCTTATGGTGGAACTTTTTTAATTTTTAGTGATTACTGCAAACCTTCTGTAAGATTAGCGGCAATGATGAAGCAAAGATTGATTTATGTATTTACTCACGACTCGATTGGACTAGGCGAAGACGGGCCAACACATCAACCTATTGAACAACTTACTAGTTTAAGATCAATTCCAAACTTGAATGTATTTAGGCCTTCTGATTTGATTGAAACTTTTGAATGCTGGCAATTAGCTCTTGAGAATAAATTTACTCCAAGTGTCATTGCATTAACTAGACAAAAAGTTAATCCAATTAGAAAAAAAAATAATTCTCAAAATCTTTGCTCAAATGGTGCCTACGAAATACTAAGAACGAATGATAAAATAAGCCTCACTATTTTATCATCAGGCTCTGAAACGAGTATGGCTTGTGAAGTTAGTCATAAATTAGCCACAGAAAATATCTATTCAAAAGTTATTTCAATGCCATGCCAGGAATTATTTGATCAACAAAAAGAAGATTATCGAAGCAAAATATTACTAGAAACTGATTTAGTTGCATCAATAGAAGCTTCTGAAACTAGTTTTTGGAAAAAATATACCGGTCGAAATGGATTAAATTTTGGAATTGACAGTTTTGGTAAAAGTGCACCGTATAAAGATATATATGATGATTTTGAATTAAATGTGGAAAGTATTATAAAAAAAATTAAAGAAAAATTATGAAAATAAAAATTGGAATTAATGGTATGGGAAGAATTGGAAGAATGATAATTCGAACAATTATAGAAAATAATTATTCTGATATTGAAATTAAGCACATTAATAATAGAGCTAATATAGAAACATCTTCAAATCTTCTAAAATATGACTCGATACACGGAAAATTTAATGCTTTAGTTAAATACGATGAAAGAAATTTAATAATTAATAAAGACAAAATTTCTTTTAGTCATGAAACAGATATTAATAAAATTGATTGGAAAAAATTTGATGTAGATTATGTTTTTGAGTGTACTGGCAAATTTAATAGTAAAGAAAAGTTGCTACCTCATTTAAAAAATGGAGCAAAAAAAGTAATTGTATCAGCTCCTTGTAAAGATGCTGACAAAACAATTGTATTTGGTGTTAACGAAAATGAGATAGAAAAAGATGATAAAATAATTTCTGCAGCATCGTGCACTACTAATTGTCTCGCTCCTGTAACACATGTGCTAAATGAAGAATTTGAGATCGAAAAAGGGTTTATGACAACTATTCATGCTTTTACAAGTGATCAGAGAATTTTAGACAATTCACACAAAGATCCTAGAAGAGCAAGAGCAGCAAGCCAATCAATAGTGCCAACTTCTACAGGAGCTTCAAAAGCTATAGGTGAAATTATTCCTTCATTGAAAGGTAAATTGGAAGGTATTGCTATGAGAGTTCCAACGCCAAATGTTTCATTAGTTGAGCTAGTGTTTTGCACAAAAAAAGATTTATCTATAGAAAAAATCAATTCTGCATTCCAAAAATTTATTAAAAAACAAAATAAAAAAATTCTTGAAATAACTGCAGAAAAACTTGTATCTATAGATTTTAATCATCACTCCGCTTCATCAATTGTTGATGCATCTCTTACAAATGTAGTGGGAAAAAATATGGGTAAAATTTCTGCTTGGTATGATAACGAGTGGGGATTTTCTAATAGGATGTGTGATATAGCAGAATACCTTCACAAAAATTCCTAATGAAACTTATAAAAGAATTAAAAGAATTAAGCAAAAAAATAGTTTTACTTAGACTTGATTTAAATGTTCCTATCAAAGATAGCAAGATTGCTGATGAAACAAGAATAAATAAAATTTTACCAATATTTAAATATTTGATTGAAAAAAATTCGAGGATAATTGTTTTATCACACGTTGGAAGACCCAAAGGTAAAAAAAATAATGATTTATCTTTAAGACCAATATGTCAAAATTTAGAAAAAAAAATAAATAAAAAAATTGAGCTTATCACTGAAGATATATTTAATTTAAATAAAGAACAATTCTTTAAAAATAATAGTACTGAAATATTTTTTTTAGAAAATATTAGATTTTATTCAGAGGAGGAAAAAAACGATATAAACTTTTCAAAACATTTAGCAAGTCTAGGCGATTTATATATTAATGAAGCCTTCTCTTGCTCACATAGAGCTCATGCCTCAATAAGTAAAATTACAAAATTTATTCCGTCATACGCTGGATTACAGTTAGAAACTGAAATTAACGCTTTGAAAAAAGTAACTACAGAAATAAAAAAGCCAATTACATGTATTATTGGTGGTTCAAAAATTTCAACAAAAATTTCTGTAATAAAAAATTTGATACCAAAATTTGATAATTTATTAATTGTAGGTGGTATGGCCAACAATATTCTTAAATATCAAGGCCATCTAATTGGAAAATCAATTCAAGAACCTAATTGTGAATCAATTATTGAAGATATTTTTAAATGCTCAGCAAAACACTCGTGCTCTTTAATCTTTCCTGAAGACGTTGTAGTTGGAAAAAGAATGGACGGAACTCCAACAATTAAAGAGCTTAATGAAGTAGAGAATGATGATATAATTTTAGATATTGGTCCAAATACAATTAAAAAAATAAATAATACAATTGAGTCAAGTAGAACTATATTATGGAATGGTCCCGCAGGTTATTTTGAAAACCCAAATTTTGCAAAAGGAAGTATTGAAATCGGAAAAAAAATCGCAGATAGAAATAAATCTAAAGAAATTTTCTCTGTGGCTGGAGGCGGTGATACTGTAGCCTTAATAAATAATATTGGCATTTTTGATGATTTTAATTTTGTTTCAACTGCTGGTGGAGCATTTTTGGAATATCTTGAAGGTAAAGAATTGCCTGGTATAAAGGCACTTGATTAATGACTGAGCTTAATAAAATTGCGCTAAAAATTTTATCTGGAGGAAAAGGTATTCTTGCGGCTGACGAAAGTACCGGAACGATGACTAAAAGATTTGAGTCTGTAAATGTTCAATCAAGTAAAGAAAATAGACTTAAATTTAGGCAAACTCTTTTTTCTGCAGATAGTATGAAAACATGTATTGGTGGCGTAATATTATATGACGAAACAATAAAACAAAAAGTAGGTTCAAATACAATTCCAGAATTAATTAATGAAAGTGGAGCAGTAGCAGGGATAAAAGTTGATACTGGAGCAAAAGTTTTAGCAGGTTCCCCGAATGAAAAAATTACTGAAGGTCTTGACGGTTTAAGAGAAAGATTAAAGGAATACTATAAACTTGGAGCAAGATTTACTAAATGGAGGGGGGTTTATTCAATTTCAGACGAGTACCCAAGTCAATTATCAATTAATGCAAACGCTCACGCCTTAGCACGATATTCTGCTTTAGCTCAAGAATGTGGCATGGTTCCAATTGTTGAACCAGAATTATTGATGGATGGAAGCCACTCAGCACAAGAATGTTTTGAAAAAACCTCTGAAGTAATCAAGAAATGTTTTAAAGAATTATCAATACATAAAATTGATTTAACAGGTGTCATTTTGAAACCTAATATGATTTTGGATGGGGCCAGTTCCAAAAATAAAATAAATAATGAAGAGGTGGCCGATTTAACTATAAAATGTCTTATGGAGACTGTTCCAAAAGAAGTTCCAGGCATAGCTTTTCTCTCTGGTGGACAAAGTGAAATAGAGGCTACACAAAATCTGAATTTAATAAATAAAAAAAATCAAACTAGTTTTATTATCACTTATTCTTATGGAAGAGCTTTGCAACAAAGTGCACTAAAACACTGGTCAAAAAATATTGACGATATTAAAGGGACACAAAATATTTTTAATCATAGGGCAAATATGTGTTCACTTGCAGCTCAAGGTAAATGGTCTAAAGAACTTGAAATTAAAAGCTAAATTTATCTACTTAATATCTCCTAATACAATATATCATAATTTTTATTATGATTTAATTGCAGTTTTAAAAACAAAAAAGGTGAAGTATTTTCAACTAAGGTTAAAAAAAACATCTAGAAAAAAAATTTTAGTAATTTCAAAGAAAATAAAAGAAATTTGCAAGACTTTTAATGTAAAATTTATTATTAATGACAACCCTTCAATTGCTGACAAAATAGGGGCTGATGGTTGTCATTTGGGCCAGAATGATATGAGCATTAATGATGCAAGAAATATATTAAAAAATAAAATTATTGGAATTACTTGTCATAACTCAACTAAAAAAGCAAAAGAAGCAATTAAAAATAAAGCAGACTATATTGCCTTAGGAGCTTTTAATTTAAGCAAAACTAAAAAAGTTAAATATATCGCTAAAATTAATCATTTAAAAAAAATAAGAAAACTTACAAATATACCAATAATTGCAATAGGAGGGATAGATCAATATAATTACAAAAAACTCTTATTGAATAAAGCTGACTTTTTAGCTATCTCAAACTTCATTTGGAAAAATAAGATATTAAAACCAGAGGAGGCAATAAAAAAAATAAAATGAAAATATCTGGAAACGAAATTAAAACAGGGATGATCATTGAACATAATAATGATTTATGGGAAGTGCTAAAAACTCAACATGTTAAACCTGGGAAAGGTGGTGCATTTAACCAAGTAGAAATGAAAAGTATTAATAAAGATACAAAACTTAATGAAAGATTTAGATCTAGTGATAATGTGGAAAGAGCAATTGTAGAGGAATTTGATTTTAATTTCTTGTATCAAGATAAGGATGATTTTTATTTCATCGACAATAAGTCATTTGAACAAATTATATTGAAAAAAGATTTATTAGGAGAAAAATCAAAATTTCTCTCTGAGGGATTGGAGGTTAAAATCGGAATTTATAATGAGCTGCCGATTAAAATAGAATTACCAAAACAAATACAGTGCAAAATTGAAACTACTGATGCTGCAATTAAAGGTCAAACTGCAGCTTCCTCTTATAAACCTGCACTTCTAGAAAATGGAATAAATGTTCAAGTACCACCTTTTATAGAAAGTGGAGATGACATATTAGTAGATACAAGAACAATAGAATATATTAAGAAAGTTTAATAATAATGAATTCTATATCACCCAACTTAAATGTAATGCTCAAAGCTTGTGAAAAAGCATCAAAAGTATTAATTCGTGATTTTGGAGAAATAGAAAATTTACAAGTATCAAAAAAAGGACCTAAAGATTTTGTAACAAACTCAGATAAAAAAGTAGAACAGGTTTTGATAAAAGAATTATCAAAAAAAAATTTTTCTATAATTAGTGAGGAGATAGGAACTATAGCAAAAAAAGACAAAAACAATTTTTGGATAATTGATCCAATTGATGGTACAACTAATTTTTTACATGGAATCCCTCATTTTTGCATTTCAATCGCTTATATGAGCAATTATGAAATAATTTCGGGAGTAATATTTGATCCAATAAAAAATGAAATTTTTTTTGGTGAAAAAAATTGTGGAGCTTTTTTTAATAATCAGAGAATCAGAGTTTCAAAAAAAAATGATATTGGGGAATGCTTATTTGGATCAAATACTGAAGGGATAATAAACAATGACCTAAATGTAAGAGTAAGCGGAAGTGCTGCCTTGGATTTGGCATATGTCGCTTCTGGAAGACTAGATGGATATTATCAAAAAAAATTAAATCTTTGGGACATAGCTGCTGGGATTGTCATATTGTCTGAGGCAGGAGGTAAAATAAGCCCAATTGACCTAAAAAAAATAAAAAATCACTCTATTATAGCTTCATCCGAAATTATTAATAAAGATTTAGTTAATTTACTTAAAAACTTTTAATTGTTTTATAGATAAGTTTTGCTATAAACCCGCTATGAAAAAAAAAATTCACCCTGACTATCATAACATTAAAGTTCAAATGACTGATGGAACTCAATTTGAAACAAAATCAACTTGGGGAAAAGAGGGAGATACACTCAAACTTGAAATTGATCCCAAATCTCATGCAGCGTGGACTGGCGGTAAACAAAAACTATTGGACAAAGGGAGAGTGAGCAAATTTAATAAAAAATTTCAAAACTTTAGGTCTTCTAAATAATTAACATGTCAAACGCACCGTTAATGCCTGTAGCAACAGCTGTATGGTTAGTTGAAAACACCTCTCTTACATTTAAACAAATAGCTGAATTTTGCAAAATGCATGAAGTTGAAATACGTAGTATCGCTGACGGTGAAGTTGGAAAAGGAATAGTGGGATTTAATCCAATTATTTCAGGACAACTAACCAGAGAAGAAATAGAACAGTCAAGTAAAGACGAGAACAGACCATTAAAAATTTCTCAGAATGAGATTCATATTAATTCTCAATTTAAAAAAGATAAGAAGTATGTTCCATTATCAAAAAGACAAGATAAACCAGATTCGGCATTATGGCTTCTTAAAACACACTCAAAATTAAAAGACTCACAAATTTCCAAACTGGTTGGAATTACAAGTGTCTCTGTTAAAGCAATTAGGAATAAGAGTTATTGGAATTATAATAATTTAAATCCTAAGGATCCAGTCGCGATGGGACTATTTTCTCAAAAGGATCTAGTTGAAGCTTTAGAGAAGGCTGACAGAAGAATCAAAAGAGAACAAAAATCAAAAAAAAATTAAGTTATTGTGTGGACAAAAGAAATATATGATGTTAGTTAGTCGCTTTTTTGGAGGTAGTTATTAAAATAGAAGTCAAAGATAATAATGTAGAACAAGCACTGAGGGTTTTAAAAAGAAAACTTCAAAAAGATGGCTTTTATAAGATTATAAAGCTTAAAAATACCTACGAAAAACCATCAGAGAAAAAAAAGAGAATTTTACAAGAAAATATTAAAAGAGTTAAAAAGCTAAATAAACTTAGAAACAGAATTTAATTATCGCGGGGTGGAGCAGCCTGGTAGCTCGCAAGGCTCATAACCTTGAGGTCGGCGGTTCAAATCCGTCCCCCGCAACCAATTTTCTAAATTTTAAAATTTGATTTTTTACTATCCACTAAAAATGCTTTCACAGTATCTTTAGTCAAGTCATTAAAGGATTTTCCAAATTTTTCAATTTTTTCTATTATTTTTGGAGGTACTGTAATTATTTGACAGCCAACTTGTTTTGATTGTAAATAATTGTAAGGTTCTCTAGTACTTGCCCATAATATCTCAACATTTTTAAATTTTTTTGCAAGTTTGATGCTTTTCTTAAATTCAGGAATAGGATCTTTTCCAACATCACCCATTCTTCCTGCAAAAATGGATATTATAACTTTTGTCTTTCGGTTTATAATCTTTAAAATTTGATTTGTTTGAGTTGAAGTATATACAGCCGTAATATTTAATTTAATATTTTTTTTATTTAAATTTTTTATTGCACGACCAGTAAAAAACCCTTTAGAATTTGTTATTGGCACTTTTACATAAACATTTTTTCCCCATTTACTAATTATTTCTCCCTGTGTAATCATGCCGTTGATACTGTCACTAAAAACTTCTAGTGAAACAGGTTTATTTGTAACTTTAAGAATTTTTTTACTGTATTCCTCATAATCTTTGGCTCTAGCTTGCCGCATCAAGGATGGGTTTGTTGTAAACCCATTAACTATGTTTTTTTTATTGAATTTTTTTATTAAGGCTAAATCAGCAATATCACAGAATATTTTTGTCATTACAGATTTTTTACGATTTCTTCAGTCATTTTTTTTGCATCTGCAAATAACATAAGAGTATTATCTCTATAGAAAAGATCATTATCAATTCCAGCGTAACCAGGTGATAAACTTCTTTTTACAAACAAAACAGACTTACTTTTTTCAACATCAAGAACTGGCATACCATAAATTGGACTTTGAGGATCTGATTTAGCCACAGGATTTGTTACATCATTTGCGCCTATAACATATGCTACGTCACAATTTGCAAAATCATTATTAATTTCCTCTAATTCAAATACTTCATCATAAGGAACATTCGCTTCAGCCAATAAAACATTCATATGTCCTGGCATTCTTCCTGCTACAGGATGAATTGCATACGAAACCTTTACTCCATTTTTTTTTAAAGCATCTACCATTTCTCTCAGTGCATGCTGAGCTTGAGCTACTGCCATTCCATAACCTGGAACAATAATTACTGAAGATGCATTTTTCATTAAGAACGCAGCATCATCTGCATTACCATTTTTAACAGGTTTTTGTTCTTTGCCTTGTGATGATGAGGTTTGATCAGTGGCTCCCCAGCCTCCAAGTATAACATTAAAAAATGATCTATTCATTCCTTTACACATAATATATGACAGAATTGCACCTGACGATCCAACTAGAGCACCTGTAATTATTAGTGCACTATTTTCTAGTGTGAAACCAATTCCAGCGGCGGCCCAGCCTGAATATGAATTTAACATTGATATTACTACGGGCATATCAGCTCCACCTATTGGAATAATTAGTAAAACACCAACTAAAAATGAAATGATTACAATAGACCAAAATATATTTGAAGATTGTGTAACGCATAAATAATAAATTAGAAATAGAATTGATAATCCTAATAACAAATTAGTAATATGTTGACCTTTAAAAGTTATAGGTGCACCAGACATTATCCCTCTAAGTTTTAAGAACGCAATAATTGAACCTGAAAAAGTAATTGCACCGATTGCTGCCCCAAGAGACATTTCTATCAGACTTGCAAGTTTTATATTTCCAACAACGCCCAAACCAAATGCTTCTGGTTTTAAAAATGCCGATATAGCAACAAAAACAGCCGCAAGACCTACAAGACTGTGAAAGCCAGCAACAAGTTCTGGCATAGCTGTCATTGGAATTCTAAAAGCTATAAATGCACCAACAGATCCACCGATAACTAAAAAGATCAAAACGTAAATAAAACCTCCTCCAAAATTTCCAACTGATAAAAAAGTAACTATTATAGCAATCGCCATTCCGGCTATTCCAAAATAATTTCCTTGCCTTGAAGTTTCTGGGGAGGAAAGACCTCTTAAGGCTAAAATGAAAAGTATTCCCGAAATTAAATAAAATAATGCTGATAGATTTGCTGACATTTCTATTTTTTCTTCTTTTTATACATTTGCAACATTCTTTGCGTCACAAGAAAACCACCAAAAATATTTACCGCTGCTAAAACTATTGCAAGAAATCCAAATATATTTGAGGTTTCAAAAATATTTTCAGTTGAACCTGCTAAGGCTGCAATTATAGCTCCAACAATTATCACTGATGAAATTGCGTTTGTTACTGACATTAAGGGTGTATGCAAAGAAGGTGTTACACTCCAAACTACATAATATCCAACAAATATTGATAAGATAAATATACTTAATCTGAATATAAAAGGATCTATTTCCATAATCATTTAATTAAAGTTTTTGCTATTATTTCATCATCTAAATTTATTTTAATATTGTTTGTATCTTTATCATACAAATTATTAACAAAATTGAATAAATTCTTCGCATATAAATTTGAAGATGAAACTGGTAGTTTATTTAATATATTTTTTTCGCCTAATATTGTCACTCCATTATGCTCAATAATCTCATCAGTTTTAGTTAACTCAGAATTTCCACCCTGAGAAGCTGCTAAGTCATAAATAACAGATCCACTTTGCATAACTTCGATCATGTTTTTTTTTATTATTATAGGTGCTTTTTTACCAGGAATTAAAGCGGTACAAATAACTATATCAATTTTTTCTAAAGTTTTTTTTATCAACTCTTCTTGTTTTTTTTTGAATTCTTCAGTAGTTTCTTTTGCATAGCCACCTTCTGTTTCTAAGTTTTCATCACTTTCGACAGTTAAAAACTTTCCACCTAAACTTTCAACTTGTTCTTTTGAAGCTGTTCTTACATCTGTGGCAAAAACTATTGCACCCATCCTTTTGGCTGTTGCGATAGCCTGTAAACCAGCAACTCCCGCTCCTACAACCAGAACTTTGGCTGCCGATATTGTTCCTGCTGCAGTCATCATCATTGGTACTGCTTTTTTAAAATAAGAAAAACTATCAACTACCGCTTTATAGCCTGCTAAATTCGCCTGAGATGATAAGATATCCATTGCCTGAGCTCTGGTTATTCTTGGCAAAAACTCCATTGAAAAAAAATTAATTTTTTTATCAGAAAGTTTTCTTATTTTTGACTCATTTATAAAAGGATTTAATATTCCTATAAGAGATTGTCCCGCAGTTAATTTATTTAAATATTCATCATTTAAAATATTAAGCTGCAAAATTAGATTAGATTTATTTATTACATCTTCATTTGTATCTGCAAAATCAGCACCTTCTTTTTTAAATTCCTGATCTTCAATACCTAAATGTTTTCCATAGTTTTTAACTAATAAAATTTTTAATCCTAATGATTTATATTTTTTTAGCACTTCAGGAGTTATTGCAACTCGTTGTTCGTATTTTATATCCTCTAAAATAGATCCAATAATCATCGATTTAATTTTATAAAAGAAACATTGCTAATAGTGCTAGTATGACTATTACCAAAACACTTCCCCAAAGTACAAATTTTGTAAAACCTTCCCAGGTTTTTTTGTGACTTTCGTCGTCCATATTATTTTTGTCTTGCTTTAAATTTAGGGTTTTTTTTATTTATTATGTAAATTCGACCTCTTCTTTTAACCAATTTAGAATTAAGATCTCTTTTTTTCAGTGATTTTAAAGAACTAGCTATTTTCATAATTTATTTATTTTTGTGACTTAATAAAGGAATTTATATAATCTTTCAAATGTATTTTTCCAAATTTTTTATAAACTTTATTTGAAAAAGAGAAATTTGTTAGTGCTGAGGCATATCTTTCCCCAACTCTTTTGGGCAAAAATACAATTTTGGATTTAAACATCTTTGCAACTTCTAAAATTGAATAGCTTTTTTTATTCGAAATGGAATAATGTCTACACTTATTTTTTTTCCATGCAAAATAACATATTCTTATTGTGTCTTCGATATGAGTAAATCTCCTTGACTGTGTGCCGGGTTTTACAACTGTTAATGGAGCACCTTTTTTATATTGTGTTTCAAAAATTCCAATCACTGTCGCCATGTCGCCTTTTGATATTTGTCTTGGACCGTAAACATTATAAAAATAAATAACTTCAAATTTAAAGCCAAACCAGTTTTTAAAGTTATTTAGCAATTCTAAATTTTTTGATTTAGTAAAAGCATAGGGAGAAAGATTTTTATCATTTCCTTTGTTTCCTAAGCTAGCTGATGTAGCTGAATATATTAATTTAATATTATTATCTAAGCAAAATTTAAATACTTCCTTGGTTCCAATAGAATTTGAATTATAGCACTGGTTAAATTTTATAAAACTTTGATAAATTCTTGCAAACTCTCCAAAGTGAAAAATTGAGTTAATTTGTCTTTTATATTTTTTTAAAATCAATTTTATATTTTTTGTATCACCTTTTATATACTTCACCCGTTTATGAATAATATGATTTTTTTTAGTACCACTTGAATAATTATCTAAGCTAATTAATTTATATTTTGTTTTATACAGGAAATGTTTGATTAGATTGGAGCCCACAAATCCTGCTCCCCCAGTAACTACGATTAAATTTTTCATTAGGATTTTAGCCTGGCAACGTCCTACTCTTCCATGTCTTAAGACAAAGTACCATTGGCGCTGAAAGGCTTGACTTCCGAGTTCGGAAAGGGATCGGGTATTACACTTTCGCAATAATCACCAGGCAGGAGATTTATACTAAATCTTGATTAAATGTAAATAGCATTTGTTGATATATTGTCTCAATTATTAATTGAACAAACATAGTCTTTATAGGTTATTAATATAGCGTCATTTAATTTAGTCTTATATTTCCATCCATATTTTTTTGCTAAATTAACATCCATTACTTTTCTAGGGACACCGTTAGGTTTATTTTTATCATAAAGTATTTTTATCTTCCTTCCTGGAAGAATTATTTTTAAAAATAAATTAACATAATTTTTAATTGATAATTCTTTACCTGTCCCAATATTAATTAAATTACTTTTGACCTTTTTGTTCATAAAATGAACACATGCATCAGCAATATCATCAACATAAATAATTTCTCTTTTTGGAGATCCGTCACCCCATATTTTTATTTTATTAATATTATTAATTTTTATTTCATGAATTTTTTTAATTAATGCTGGAATAAAATGTGAATTTAGTTTGTGATACTTGTCATTTGGTCCAAATGTATTGGTTGGCATTAAACATTTATAATTGGTTTTGTATTGATGATTATAGCTTTCACACATTTTTATACCTGCTATTTTAGCGATTGCGTAAGCATCATTTGTATCTTCAAGTTTACCGCTCAATAAATAGCTCTCTTTTATGGGTTGTTTAGATAATTTTGGATAAATGCAACTCGAGCCTAAAAAAATTAAGTTTTTAATATTTGCTTTGAAAGCACCATGTATTACATTTGATTGAACAGCTAAATTTTCATAGATAAAATCTGCTTTGAAATTATTATTAGCATAAATACCTCCCACCTTTGCGGCTGCTAAAAATATAAATTTAGGTTTTGTTTTTTTTAAAAAATCAAATACTTTTTTTTGATTAATTAAATCTAATTTTTTTTTTTCTATTGTTATAATGTTTTTATATCCCTTAACTTTTAATTTTCTTATAATGGCGCTTCCAATCAAACCTTTGTGCCCTGCAACAAAAATTTTGTCAGTTTTTTTAATCATTTTTTTAAAATATTAAATTCTTCCTGTATCATTTCTTTTATCATAGATTTAATATTATATTTTGGTTTCCATTTAAGTTCTCGTCTAGCTTTCGAGGAGTTTCCTAATAAAGTATCTACCTCAAGAGGCCTAAAATAATTTTTGTCAACGCTAACTATTTTGGTGTTTGTTCCTTTAATATAACAATTTGAATTTATTCCACTGCCTTTCCATATATATTTAATCTTTAATTCATTTAAAACTAAATTAACAAATTTTTTAACAGTAAACTGCTTGCCTGTAGCAATAACATAATCATCGGCTTTTGTTTGTTGTAAAATTTTCCACATAGCAACTACATAATCTTTAGCATGACCCCAATCTCTTTTAGCTTCTAGGTTTCCTAAAAATAGTGTTTTTTGCAAACCAAGCTTTATCTTGCATAATCCATTAACAATTTTTTTTGTTACAAAAGTTCCTCCTCTTCTTGGACTTTCATGATTAAATAAAATCCCATTACAACCAAAAATATTATAGGCCTCTCTATAATTTACAGTTATCCAGTGGGCATATACCTTAGCAACACCATATGGGCTTCTTGGATAGAAAGGAGTCTTTTCGTCTTGTGGTGTTTTTAATACTTTCCCATACATTTCAGATGTGCCTGCTTGATAAAATTTTGTTTTGCGACTCAAATTATGAAACCTAATTGCTTCTAATATTCTCAATGCACCAATAGCGTCTGCGTTTGCTGTATACTCTGGCACCTCAAAAGATACAGCAACATGAGATTGTGCGGCTAAATTATATATTTCATCTGGATTAATCTTTTTAATTAGCGAGGAGACAGAAATTGAGTCTGTAACGTCGCCATAGTGTAAAATAAATTTTCTATTTTTAACATGAGGATCTTGATATAAATGGTTAATTCTTGAGGTATTAAAGGATGATGATCTTCTAATTACTCCGTGAACTATATATTTTTTTTTTAATAATAATTCACTTAAATATGAACCATCTTGTCCAGTAATACCAAAAATTATTGCTTTTTTATTTTTTTTCATAAAAACCTATTTGCATAATTAAATCATTCTTTTTTTAATTCATCTTATAAAAAAATGAAATTTATTTTTTTATTTTATGCATTATTTATATAAAATTTTTTAATTTTTCGACGTTTATTAATGAATTAAGATAAAATTATGACTTAAGTTTGTATTTTGTGTACTTTGGACATCTTAAAATTAGATAATCCTAGTTAATAAATTAGTGAAAATTTGATCTACAGAAATATAAAATTTTTTATTATTTTGTTTATATAAATATTTCAAAAATTTGTAAGCCTCTATCCTTCTATGCCACCAGTCCTTTGAAAATTTTTTAAATCTGGAAGATGCTGAACTCTCTTTTTGCTGATACATAGTTAGGTAATTTGGAATCATATATACTTTATTAAAATCAATGATTGCTTGATTAATTAATCTAAAATCAAGCCAAATATTTTTGTATTTTTTTATAGAAATTTTTTTCCATATTTTAAGCAAATATTTTCTTCTCACAGCTATGCAGCTTTGTGGACCAAATTGTGGCCAGGGAGTAATTAACTTGCTTCTTCTATTTATAAACAATTTTCTAATTTTATTTTTATTAAAATATAAGTAGGGCTTATCAAAACATATATTTAATTTTTTTTTTATAAAATGGCTTGTAACTATTTTTATTTTATTTTTTTTATAAAAATCATCACTATCTAAAAAAAAAATTATATCACCTGATGATTTCATGAATCCTGTTTTGCAGGCATTAATTTGGTTGAAAGAACCATGTTTTGTTTTATTTTTTGTTTTAAATATTTTTATTCTCTTATTTTTTTTTATTTTTGAAATAGAATCATCGGTTGATAAATCATCAACAAATATAATTTCTATATTTGGATAAGTTTGTCTCAATACAGATTTTACACATCTATTTACTAGCTTTGAATTATTAAAATTTACTATTATTACACTAACTTTTGGAAGTTTAATTTCATTCATATTTTATAAATTTTTGTTAATATAAATATACTCAAAAGTTTTTCTAAAGGGCATTTTAGCTTTGTAAAATGGCTTAAAATTATTTAATTTAAGTAGCTCATGTACATCTGAAAAAGTATAATTTTTCAATAACATATCATGATAATGATGTTCAAACATAATATAATTAACAATTTTAAAGTTTCCCTTTAAACCTTTTAAGATTTCATATTCATAACCCTCAGTATCGATTTTTATAAAATCAATTTTTTTAAAATTATTATTAGAGATATAATTACTTAGAGTTGAAATATTAATTTCAATTTCTTTATAAAAATCTTCTTTCGACCTGTCGTATAATAATTTTTTCTTTTTTTTAAAATAATTAGAATTGGTATTTATTTTATTTAAAGTTGATGATGAGCTTTCTTCAACATGTTTTAATTTTCCTGTTTTATTCTCCCCCCCTAAAGTAATATTTTTAATTTGAATTTCTGATTCTTTATATTTAGATTGTAAATAAGGTAAATTTTTTTTTAATTTTTCAAAATTAACTGGGCTTGATTCAAATGATACAATTTTTTCAATTTTAAAATTATTTAAAAACAAAACTATAGACTCTCCGTGGTGTGCACCAATATCAAAAAAATTTTCAAATTTTTTTATATGGTTTTTTTTTAAAAATTTAAATATTTTAAATTGGTGATATCTATCAAAGATTGATAACAATTTTAAAACTATATATTTAATCATTGATCATTCAAAAAAATATATTTTCTATATTTTTTTACTACTATTGGTTTTAAATCAATTATACATTTACTATTATTTTCATTACATAATTCAAAATTTTTTATTAGGGTGTTAAATGTAGCTTGAATTGAATAGTATTTTTGATCAAAAGAGTAATAAGGATTTATAAAAGGATTATATCCATATAATTTATTTTCGTTTTCAATCCTATTTATATTTCTTCCAAAAAATATCAGTAGTCCAACTATCATCAAAACAAACAACCTTTTTTCATATTTTTTATCTTTTAAATTAAAACGATTTTCTAAAATTTTAGACAAAGGTAAAAAAATTAGTGTAGAAATTAAACAATAACCTCCATATCTTAATGATGGATGATTATAAAACCATTCCAAAAACAATATAAAAACAAAAATATATAAAGTTAAAATTTTTCTACTAATTAATTTTTTTTTTATTCTAGAAAAAAAAGAAATATATACAATTATACAAATTAAAAATATACCAAGTAAGAAATCTGAAATTTTATTAAAGAAATAATTTTCTACCCAATTAGATACCCAATTAAAGTGTAAAACATAATGTTCAGGATCTTGAACCCTAAAATTTGGTCCCGCACCTGCTTTTGACCATTGTTCATACCAATCATTCATTTTATTAACGTGATCTATTTCAAACGACCACAATAAACTTTCAAAACAAGTGCTACCAACAGGATAAACTATACACCCAGTATTTAAAAAATTTGTAAAGAGAATCAATGAAATAAATAAAACCAATAGTATTAAAAACCTATTCTTAATTAATTTAAACAAGTAATAAATATTTTCTCTATCGATTAAAAATAAAATGATAGGTATAAATAAAATTATATAAAGAACATAAAATGCTTTTAATGAAATAATTAATCCAATTATTATAAAAATTTTATTAATATCTTTTTCAATTACTTTAGAAAAATTAATCAAAAACAATATTTCAATTATTAAAATAAATATCAAAATTTGAGCTGACCTATCAGTCCCATGCTCTCCTAGACGGTAAAAAAAAATGTTAATAAATAGAAAAGATAATAATGAAAAAAAAGTCAGAAAATTAATTTCTCGGTATTTTGTATTCTTTAAAATTTTTTCTATTAAAATTAAATTTGCAAAAATCATCATCATTGCAGCTGGAATATGAAACATGTAATGTTTTATAAATGGCAAGTAAAATAATGAATTCATGTAAAATATAGATGATGGCGTTCTAAATCCATGATTAAAAGGTCCAATTCCTACGAAAGAAGAATTTTGCGTCAGATAATAACTGTAAGCAAAATGGTAATAGGGAAAATCATCATGTGTTTTAAAAACTAAAAATGAAATAAAAAAAATAAAAATAATTGAAAGAGTGATTAAATAATTTTTTTTGTCAAAATATTTTTTTTCAATAAACATTTTATAAGTTAAAAAAAACAGCCCTAAAATTATTAATAATGCATTATGAATTTCGTTATGTGCAAAGAAAATATTTGATATATATGAATATATGGTTAAAAAAAATAATCCTATTAACCCACTATAACCATAACTTTTTAAAAAATAATTTGCGCCAATTAATGATGAGAAAAATAGACCGTAGCCAATAACTGATAAAGTAATTAAAAAATAAATTAGAAAAAAAATTAAAAAGTCCATAAATATTTAAATTAATTAAGTTTTACTTAAACATGTTAAATTTATTATATGTTATTTTTAAAATTAGGATATAAATTGAGCTAATTTATGTCTTTTTATCTATATTATCTATAATTTAATTTATTTATATACACGGAAAAAAAAATATGAAAGATTTAACTTTAATTATCCCAGCAAAAAATGAATCTGAATCTTTACCAAAAGTTTTGGATGAACTTAAAGAATTTGATGTAAATATAAAAATTATACTTCGTAGAGAAGATGAATTAACGATAAATAGTATTAAAGATTTTAGTTGTGATATTGTTTATCAGTCTAATAAAGGATATGGAGACGCATTAATTCAAGGAATATTGGAGACTAGAACCAAGTACTTTTGTATTTTTAATGCAGACGGTTCATTTAATCCAAATGAACTTGGCAATATGCTTGATAAAGCAAAATTATTAGATCTAGACTTTAACTTTGCTTCTAGATATCAAAAAGGTGCGGGCAGTGATGATGATACGTTGATAACTTCAATTGGTAACTTTATATTTACGACGATTGGTAAAATTTTTTTTAAATTAACTATTACAGATATTTTATATACATTTGTGCTTGGCAAAACTGATAGTGCGAAAAAAATCAATTTAACAAAAACTGATTTTTGTTTCTGTGTAGAACTACCTATAAAGGCTAAAAGACTAAATTTTTCTATGATATCTCAATCTTCTTGGGAAAGAAAAAGAATAGCTGGAAAAAAGAAGGTCAATGAATTTCAGGATGGTTTAAAAATTTTACTTTATATGATTAAATTATTTTTTAAAAATTAATTATGAAAAGCTACTCATATCCTTACCCACATATAATTATTGATAATTTTATAACCAAAGAAACATGCGATAAATTAATAACAGAATTAAATACAGCAGAAGAAAAATTTAAAGTTGAAAGTGTTATGGGTGGTAGAAGAAGGTTTAATAAAAAAAATTTTACTTTAGAAGATGAGGCTTTTAAGTTATATGAAAAATTTAACAATATTAATTTATTTAATTCTTTTTTTGAAATCCTGGAAGCAGAAACTAAAAATTCTGAAAAAAAATTTCGTATAGATAATATTTTCAAAAATATAGAGTTAAAAAAAGAAAATAATTTTTTATTCAAAATTAAAAAAAAAATTCTTAAACCTCTTTTATCTAATAAAGTCTTTCTTGAAATGGATTATTCAATTGGTAGGAATGGATATAATAGAGAACCTCATCATGATGCACCAAATAAAATTATAATTTTTTTATTGTATTTAAACTCTTTTGAAAATTTAGATGAAGGTGGGGCACTTGAAATATATAAATACAAAGAAAAATTTAAAGACAAATTTTTACAAAATCCATTAGATGAAAATCTTGAATTAGAAAAAAAAAATGTATCCCAAGCAAGGTCAGTTAATTATTTTTTTATCTTGTCCAAATTCAATTCATGGAGTTGAATTTTACAAACCACAGAATGAAAATAAAAGATATTTTGTATATGGTAGTTATGGATCATACTATAACTTAGATTGGAAAGAAAATTAAAACTTATTATTTAATTTTAATCTTAAAAGCTTAACATAAATAAAAACATATATAGAAATACTTATTAACAGTAATATAATTTGATATTGAGAATTGTATATATCTTTTAGTGAAAAGAAAAAAATACCTAAATTAAATGTGTTAATTATTAAACCTACTAAATTACTTCTTATTTCATTTTTATTAATTTTTTTATATAAAGATAAATAAATTAACTGATGTAAATGATTTGAGTCGGGTTTAATTGGTGATCTATTAAAATTTAGTTTTCTTAAGATTGAGAAAAATATTTCAAATCCTGGATACCACAGTATCAAAATAATAAAGAAAGGAGAAATATCATTATTTATTAAATAAAGTGAAATACACTTAAAACTATAGATAAAACCCAATAAATAAGAGCCCGCATCACCCAAATAAATTTTATTTAATGAGTTTAAAATAAAAACAACAAGTAAAACAGGTAATAGGTTTAATGAAAAAATATTATTATCTAATAAGATTCCTCTATTTTCTAGATACTGTAATACGATTTCAAGAATAATATAATAGCCAATAGTCAATAAATTTGAGCCATCCATAAAATTTGTACCATTAATAATTATTAAGACACAGAGACACGTAAAGAAAACTGAAAAATAATAATTTCTTAAAAATTCATCTAAAAATATTATTCTGGTTGAGTTCAGATTTTGATTGTAAATTAATATTAAAGATAATACTAAAATTAATTGAATTAAAAGTCTGAAGTAAGCAGATTTTATAATTTTAGAGTCAGAAAAAATTCCTGTTAATAAAATCAAAAATGGGAATATATAAATAAATGATAAACTTTTAAAATTAACCAAAATATAAAAAAAAATTACTATTCCTCCAACTAATGGAGTAGGTATACTTTTTATAAAACTTTGATGAACTTCGCCGACATTATGAGTTAAAATATCATTTTTTTTAAACCAATATGCGATTGCTGTTGCGAAAATAAAACAAATTAAAAGGTCTATTAAAAAACTCATCTTAAATATTTTTTTTAATAAAGTTATATGATAACAAAAATAAATAAAAAATAGATTTAGTAATACTAAATTTTTCATGAAAATAATATAGTCTAAAACCATCTAAAATTTTTTGTATAGTGCTTGATGAAAGTGATTCTTTCATTTTCCTCCATTTCGACAAGTTTTTGTTATACCCTACGAGTTTATATTCTTTAGATAATTTTAACCATAGACAGAGATCCTCTTTAGTTTTCAAGTTTGAAAATTTAAACTTTTTGTTAATTAGTTTTTTTTTTAAAATTACAGTTGAAAGGCCTATTCTGCAGTCTTTTAAAAGATCATTATATCTTTGTAGCTTTGGAGCTTTTACGGTTTTCAGTTTTTTTCCCTCGCTATTAATTTGATCATAGGAGGTAAATGAAAAATCAAGATTATTTTTTTTCATGAATGAAATTTGACTTTTTAGTTTTTCCTTTTTCCAAATATCATCAGAATCTAAAAATGCGATATACTTGCCCTTTGCTAATTTAACACCTTTATTTCTGGAAAATCCTGCACCAAGATTTTTATTATTTTTAATTAACCGAATCTTATTATTAGTTTTTTTTAATTCTAGTAAATAACGAAAATCTATATTTTTTGGATCATCATGAATAAGAATAATTTCGAAATTTTTAAATTTTTGATTTAGGACTGACTCGATAGATTTTTTAATATATTTAATTTTTCTGTAATAAGGTATAATTACTGAAACAGTTTTCATTTAACAAAATCTAAAATTTGTCTCAAGTTTTTTAAGTTATTTATTTTTTTATAATTTCTTATTTTGTAGTATCCCCATAATGCATGAAAATATTTAATTTTTGCACTTGTGGCAGCTTTATAATCGTAATAACTATCTCCTACATAAAAAACGTTTATTTTTCTACATTTCAATTTTTTGATAATTTTATTCAAACCACTAGGACTTGGTTTTCCTTTCTTTATATCGTCAGATGTAACTACCATGTTAAAAAATTTGTATTTAGATAAAATTAAACTTGTTCTTTTTTTATCTTTTGAGGTAAAGACTGCCAAATCACAGAGCTTTTTTAATTTTCTTAGGATTGATAAATTTTCTTTGCTAATAGCTATTTTATTTAAATTTTTTTTTGAATAATAGATATAATATTTTTTTATTGAATTTATATTATCTTTCACTCCCATATTTTTCATTATTTTCTCGAATGGAAGACCGATATATTTTTTGTATTGACTAAATTTTAGATTGATTTTTAGTTTTTTAGAGGTTTGATTTAAAGCAAATTTCATATTATCCAATGAATCAATTAGAACCCCATCTAAATCAAAGATAATTAATTTTTTAAATTTTTTCACAAAATTAGATTTTATAGAGTTTTATTTTTTTGGACAAACCAGTTGAAATAAAATTTTCTTTGTTATTAAAATCATATACCATAAATTTCTTTTTAAGCTTAATAAAATCATAAACCAAAGTTGAAGTTGATGAAATGAGGACTGATTTAAACTTTTTGTTTATAATGGATGAAATTATCCTTATATTTTTGGAATTATTTTCTAAAATTCTAAATTTTGGATGGAATTTAAAGTAAAAAATATCCTTCATGTCTGGATTATTTGAAATAATAGATTTTATTTTAAAGAAAATTTCTCTTGCATCATGAGTTCCCGGCAAAACAAGAATATGGTTTTTATACTTAGGGTCATTTGAACTTATAAACTGGTTAGATAATTCAGATACTTTTTTTTCTTTAAATTTAAATTTAATTTTATTTGTTTTGATTATTTTCTGATAATCTTTTTTTGATTGTGAATTAAAACTAATTATTTCATGAGGCAAATAGTTTATTTTTTTTTTATTCTTAACTATTAAGTCAAACCACATTAATTTATTAGAAAATATACCATGTTGATGACCTATGATTTTAATATTTTTTAGATTAGTTTTTATTAATTGTATTAAAAAAAAACCAAAATTATATTCAAATAAATAAATATTAAATTTTCTAATTTTTAATATCTTCAATAGATGGATTAATGCTTGATTATATATATTTAGTTTTGTTCTATTTATTAAACTTTTGCTGATATAATATTTATAAAAATCTGAAAAATCAACTTTATCAATTTTAAAATTATAATTTAATTTTCTTAAAACAAAAAACATTTTATAAGATTTATATAAGTTCTTTAATAAATCAGAAAAATTAATAAAGTACTCTACATTTAAAAAATTTTCCTCTTTTTGTTTTTTAGTTAATTTAATGATATCTAACAAACTTAAATTTAAATGGGTTTCGTCGCTTAATAAAAAATTAAATTTAATTGCACTTTTTTTATTAAAAAAATTTTCATTTCCGTTTTTAAAAAATATTGGTTTTAATGAAATACATGCCTCTTCATATCTATTTTTTTTTGCGTTTATTTTTCTGAAAAATTTCAAAAACAATATTACAACAAATGATTTGATATAAAATTTTGTAATTTTTAAGAGAATAAAATAATTTTTAATTTTTTTTGTATTTGCACTAATTATTTCAATTTGTGGAAATGATTTTTTAAAAATACTTTTTGTTAAATTATCATCAGTAATTAGAGTAATTTGATTAATTTTTTTTTTTTTTTATAATATTTCTGACAATTAATATATTTATAATTAAATTGATATTTGCAATTTTATCATTTCTTAAATTAAATATTTCAAATTGTATGAATGAATTTAATTTTAATTCAAATGCTTTTATTTTTTGATTAAGTAATTCAATCAATTTATTTTTATACTTTTGGTAATATTTTTTTCTCTGATTTGATAAGTTTATTTCAATTGAATTTTTAATTTCTACTCTCCCATCTCCAATATTAATGTAAGAGAAAAATTTTTTATCAATTTTAATGTTCTCTTTTGAATTTACAATTAGTAATCTGTTTTCAGACATTAATTAAATTTTATCGACCTAATAGAAAAAATTTAGTTTTTTTATAAATGATATAGATAAAATTTGGCAAAATTCGTCTAAATACAAATTTATCATTTAATCTAACATTTTTTGATATTTTTTTAATTTTATTTAACTCCTCTACAATGTGCAAATTTGGTTTTTTTGTTCTTTTTGTTAATAAAAAATGTATATGATTCTGCATCCATGAAGTTTTAGAAGTCAAAACTTTCCAAAATTTATCGTATGGGTATTTTGACATCTCAATTGGATATCCAACTGTATCTTTATAATATCTGTTGATGCATAAGAAATATCCATTATTTGAAATTAAATTTTGTATCATTTGAAAATATTCATTAATTGTCTCATATTTCATTTCCATCATGGAACGTACATTTATAAAAAAATTAATTTTCACATTTGGCAGTTTATCCCATGGACATAAAATAATTATATCATTTTCAATAAGATCTTTTTTGGTTATTTGATTATTTTTAATATTGTCACTTACAAAAAATTTTTTATTTGGAAATATTTGTTTTAAATAATAATGACTCATAAAATTTGCCTCGGGAAGATCGATAAGAATAACCTTTGAATTATATAATTTAATTAATTTAGCGATCATTGACCCATAAGCTGGACCTATTTCACAAATAATATCATTTTTTTTAATCTTAATTTTTTTTTTAATTTCATAAATAAATTTAATATGAAAAAGTTCGTGTGCAGTATAAAAATATGAATTAAATTTAAGAGCTTTATTTGATTTTCCAATATTTTTTTTTAATAATGTTTTATAAATAAAATCTTTACCACATTCCTTTATTAAATTATTCAATAATTTAATAGATTGTTTTTTAGAATAATATTGATCATCCATGCCTTCTGACAATCCATTGGCTCTAAAATTTTTTAAATTTTTTTTGGTAAATAGCTTAATTTTTTTTTTATTATTATATAACCAATGATTACTTTGATAATTTAAATTATATTTTCTAATACTTGATTGAAAATTTTGCTCAATTTCGTTTAGATAATTTATTTTTTTTTTCATCTGAGTACTTTTTAAATAATTTATCTTTTTTCATAAATCTTTTTGCTTTTTTTAAATCTTCTTTAATATCTACTGAGAAACTATTTCCACGTAAAACTGTTGTTTTTATTTTAAGGCCTATTTCCAATGCTCTCATTAACTCTATACCTTCAATTTTTTCTATTCTTGTTTGTTTATGTTCACTAAATTTTTTAAGAGCTTTTGGAGTAAATGATATAATTGATAGATGTTTTAAGTAATAATCAGAATTTTTACTAAAGTTATGTGGAACTTTACTTCTTGAAAGAAACATAACATTAAGATTTTTATCTGCTACAACTTTTACAATATTATAGCTTGAAATATTCTTTAGTTTAAGTGATGGCAAAATAATATCTGTTTTAGAGTTTTTAAAATGGAAATCAATCACATCATCAATTTGATTTGGAGATATTAATGGTTCATCTCCTTGTATATCAACTATTAAGTCATATTTTTTTTTCATTTTTTTGTATGCTTCATATATTCTTTCTGTTCCATTTTTATGTTTTTTTGAAGTCAAAATTGCTTTAGCTTTATACTTTTTTGCTATATTCATTATTTTTTTGTCATCACAACAAATAACCAATTCATCAAGTTTTTTTGAAAGTTTTGCTCTTCTATAAGTATGAATTATCAAGGGAATACCATTTATTCTAATTAATGGTTTTTTGGGAAGTCTAGTAGATGATAATCTAGTTGGTATTAATCCAATAACTTTTTTTTTCATTTTTATAAGAAATCTTTATTTGAATGCTATATATAACTAAATTAAAAATAAATCATGTATTAATTAATGATTATTGTTTTTTTTGATATATACATTCATAAATTAAAAATAAATGTTTAAAAAATATTCAGAATATTACGATTATATTTATAAAGATAAAAACTATAAAAAAGAGTCAAAATACATTTCAAAATTATTAAAATTAAACAAAAAAGATAGTGTTCTTGACATTGGATGTGGGACAGCAAATCATGCAATTTATCTTTCTAGGAAAGTCAAATTTCTTGTTGGCATTGATAAAAGCAAATCTATGGTCTCAATAGCAAAAAAAAAAGTTTTAAAAAATAAACTCGGTAATAAAATTTTAATTACTCTAAATGATATAACCAAAAAAAAAAATCGATTTTAAGTTTAATAAAGCAATAATGATGTTTCATGCTTTATGTTATTTAAATAAAGACAACGAAATAAAAAATTTTTTTAAATTTACATCAAAAATGTTGTCCAAAAATGGTATTTTGATATGTGACTATTGGAACAAAGATGCTGTCAAAAAATATGGATTAAAATCTACAAAAAAAATTATAAAAGAAAAAAATAGAAAAATTATTAGATTTGGCAATCCTCTTAGGTCTAAAATTAAGAACATCAAAAAAATTAAATTCACAATTAAGTATTTCTATAAAAATAAAAAAATCAAAGAATTTAGTGAAATACACAATATGAGACCATTTTCAAAAAAAGATATTTTAAAATACTCTAGTAAATATTTTTACTTATACAAAAATTGTAAATATTATAATCAAAAGCCCGCAACTAATAAGGATTGGACATCAATTACAATTTTAAAAAAAAAATAATTAATAAAGTAAAATTATTTTATAGATAATTTACTAGATCGTTCAGTTTATTTCTATAATTTTGATTAATCTTAAGTAATTTTTTTTTAGCTTTTATTAATTTTGTTTTACTATACCGATTATTTGCCACCTTTACAATTGATCTTGCAACATCTTTATAGTCGTCAACATTTACAAATTCACAAGTATTTTTTCCTAGCTCATTTTGAAAACTTTTATTATATATAATTGGCTTATTAAAAAACCAAGCCTCCAAGGGTGGTAAATTTGTTGGGCCAAAATAAGAAGTCATGATAACACCCAAACAATTCATATATAAATATCTTATTTCTTTTTCTTCAATAAAATTTAGAAAAATAATATTTTTTAACCCAAAATGTTGAATTTTATTTAATAGACTGGTCTTATTACCTTTATCAATACCTGAAAATAAAAAATAAATATTTAAATTATTTTTTTTTATATAATTTGCAGCATCGATTATTATTTTATGGTTTTTATGCGACCATAGATGTGCAGGATAAAATAAATATCTTTTATATTTAGAATATTTTTTTTTTATAATCTCACTCTTTATATTACTGTTATTCATATTTTTTGGCAAAAAAGGCAAAATAATAATATTTTTTTTTTTAAACTTATAGCGAGTATTTATTTGGGATCTAATCTCTTCACTGTTTGTTATAATTTTTAAACTTCTTTTAAATGAATATCTATGTATATCTTCTTTTAAACTAAATTCATTTTTTGATATTTCTGGAAAGTTTCTGTTATGATAAATATGACAAAGATCTAATACTGTTGAAAAAAAATTTATTTTTTTAAAAAAAAATACAGATTTCGACAGAGTTGGATATAAAATATTTTTAATATTTTTTTTCAATAATTTATGTTCAATTGGAAAACTAATGAAAGTTTTTGCGATTAAAATTCTAAATATCTTAAAGCTAAGTAATCTCATTACATTTTTTTCTATGAAGGAGAGAGATAAATATTCAGCTTGAATACCTTTTTTTTTAAAATATTTAATTGAACTTTTATGAAAACAGTACAATTTTATTTTTTTTGTTCTTTCTCTTTTTATTATATCAACACAGGTATCAAATGAATAAGAAAACGAACCTCCAGCAGATGGGTTTAACTCAAACAAAATGGCTGTGTTCATAAATTTAATTTAGGTGCTTGATTATATCTTTATAATGATCGAACAAAGAATATAATTTAGTTTTTTTGATGGCAAAACGTAAAATATTTTTTTTATCAATATCGTCTCTTTGAATAATTTTTATAATCTCTAAAAATTTTTTTTCAAAATCAGATTTATTATTATTTTTATACAAAAATCCATTGAAACCATGATCTATAATTTCTCTTGGCCCGTTATAACAATCGCTTGAAAAAACTAATTTTCTTGCGAACATGGCCTCTAATATTACAAACCCAGGATCCTCCCAATTTGATGTTAGTATAAAAAAAAGTGAATTTACTAAATAAGGGTAAATATTTTTTTTATTTCCGATTAATAAAATTTTTTTTTCAAGATTTTTTTTAATTATTAATTGTTTTAATTTTTTTTTTTCTTCACCTTCTCCTAAAATAATTAAATGTAAATCTTTGAATTCCTTTGATATGTTTTCAAAGTTTTCAATTAAAAAAGAAAAATTTTTTTGTTTTGTAAGTCTACCTATTGAAATAATGTATTTTTTTTCTTTTATCCATTCATCATTTTTTTCAATTAATTTTTTTTTATTTTGAGCTATTTTTTTTACGTTAATAATAGGATCTTTTACAACAAAGATTTTATTTGAATTAAAAATTTTATTTTTAATTAACATTTCTTTTGTTAGATGGGTGGGACAAAAAACTTTATCAATTTTTTTTGCTGACAACTTCCATAAAATAGATCGTAAAATGTTTAATTTTGGATAACCTGATATTCTTAGAATAAATTTTGTTTGATAATTAAATATTGTAAGCAATGTTAAAGGTATTGAAGTTATTAGATGTAATATTAAATATTCCGGCTTATCTTTTTTTAATAAAAAATGTAAATTAAATATTGAAAAGAAATATGTAATTAAGTAGGCAAGTCTACTTTTTACAAAACTTCCTTTTGGAAGATTTTTTATATTTAGTTTTGTATTTAGCTCTATCAAATCTAAATTATTATTTGTTGATTTATCATTATAATCATCCCACTCGTTAAATACGTTAATAATTTTACATTTAATATTACCATTTGAAAATTTTTTAATAGATTTAATGGAATTTATTACAGCACTAGTGGTTGCAACATATGAAATAAATGGACTCCAATAGTATACTTTCATAGAATAATAACTTACTATAATATTTAATCTAATAAAATTTAAATAATAATACTTTGAAAAAAAAAAACATAATTTTTTTTTTACCGAATTATGATATTGGGGGTGCGGGCCAATCAATTACTAATGCTGTAATTAACCTCAATCCAAAAAAATATAATTTATTTATTTTTTGTTTAGGTAAATGTGCCTATAAAAATATACTTATAAAATATAAAATCAAAGTTTTTGAGATTAATGAAAGAAAAACAATTTTTTCTTTTAATAAAATAAAAAGTAAAATTTTATCGATTAACAATCAGACAGGATTAAAAAGCATTTTTGTATCTAATATAAATTACGCAAATGTTTTAAGTCTAATTTTTCTAACTAATATTCCTAATTTAAAAATTGTAACTGTCGATAGAACACCAATTCAAGAACTTGACTACAGTTATAATGATTTATTTTTATTTTGTAAAAACTTATTAATTAAATATCTAATTAAAATTTTTTATAAAAAAGCCTCTGCAAGAGTTGGGAACTCTAAAACTCTAAGCAGCGATTTGTCTAAAGTAACTAGATGTAAAATCCATACAATTTATCCTTATAGCTTAAAAAAAATCAAGCCCTACAAAGGCAAAAAAATTAAAAAAAAAAAAATTATCACTATTCTATGGATTGGAAGATTAAGTAGGGAAAAATCTTTAATAACTTTAATTAAGGCCATTAATATTATTAATAAAGAAAAGTTATATATTAAAATATTTGGTAACGGACCTGAAAAGAAAAAATATTTAAATGTTATAAAAAATTTTAATTTGACTAAACAATTTAAATTTTTTGGATATAAATCAAATATAGATAAATATTTAAACAATGCAGATTTGTATGTTAGTACTTCTTTATATGAAGGCTTTCAAAATTCTATGATAGAGGCCATAAATAATAATGTACCCGTTATATCTTCAAGCTCATATGGTGGGATAGCAGATATTTTGAAAAAAAATAAATTTGGTTACACATATGATGTTGGTGATTATAGGAATTTAAGCTTATTAATAAGAAAGTTTATTAATAATCCAAAACCATTTTATAAAAAGTCAAATTTAGCAAAAAAAAATTTAAAGAATTTCAATTTCCGTGTATCAACATTAAAATATGAAAAATTATTTGACCAAATTTGAAAATTAAATTTATGAGACTGTTTTTAATAATTCTCGATTTTATTTTTGCAAGAAAATTTCTCTATAAAATAAATATAGTATTTTTAAAATTGATAATAAGATTTATTGGTTACAATAATCACTCTAGCTTTTCAAAAAGTGGTGAATTATTTTTTTTAAAGAAAGTTTGTAAACAAAATCCAAAACTTTGTTTAGATATTGGTGCAAATTTGGGGGAATATTCAAACTTTATTCTAAAAAATTCAAATTCAAAAGTATTTGCTTTCGAGCCAATGACCAAAACTTATAATAAGCTTAAAAAAATTAGAAGCAAATTTCCAAATAGATTTTTTATATTCAATTATGGGCTGGGTGAAAAAAAAAAATTTAAAAATCTTTATTATGACAAAAATAATTCTCAGTGGGCAAATTTTAATTCTGAGGTAAATCAGATTGACTACTTAAAAAATAATAAAAAAATTATAAAATGCAAAATAGATACATTAGATAATGTGATAAAAACAAATAAAAATTTAATTAAAAAAATTGATTTAATTAAAATAGATACCGAAGGTTACGAGTATGAAGTTCTTGTTGGTGCAAAAAAAACCATCGAAAAAATAAAGCCTAAATATATACAAATAGAGTATAACTGGCATCATTTGTTTAAAAACGTAAATTTATACTTTTTCTCTCAATTCCTAAAGAATTATAATGTATATAAAATTTTACCTTTTAGTAAAAATTTAATGAAAATTGATCCAAAAAGACCTGAACATAATTATTTTAATTATTCAAATATTGTATTTAAAAGAAAAAAATAATTAATATGTTAAAAACAATACTGCTCTATTATCCATCTTTTGAAAAAGGGGGGGCAACAAAAAATTTAATTAATATAACAAATTATTTTTTAAAAAAAAAAATTAAAGTTATTTTATTTAGTTATAAAGTTAAAAAAAAATTTTTTACAAAAAGTAAACATTTAAAAATTATAGAGCCTAGACCAATTAAACTACTTAATTTTATTCCAATTAGATGGAATTTAGCTATTTCATCTGCATATAATTTAAATTCTAAAATTAAAATTTATAAAAAAAATTCAATAATTTTTTCTATGCAAAGTCATATTCCAGCTATCTTAATAGCAAAAATTAATAGAAAAAAAATAAGTATTAGAATTTCTGAAGATCCTATTGGTGCTACTAAATATGCAGACAATAAATTCACTGCATACTTCGTATTAATACTTAAGATATTATTTTATAACATTACCGATCAGATTATTGCTATTTCAAGAAAATCAAAATTTTCTCTTGAAAGACTAGTTTTTTTTAAAAAAAAAATTCAATTAATATTTAATCCTTATTTAAAAAAAATTTATTACGGTAAAATAAAAAAAAAAAATAAAACATTTAATATTCTTGCAGCTGGAAGAATTACAAAACAGAAAAATTTTAATATACTCATTGATGCTATTAATAATCTTTCTAAAAAAAATAAAAATATTAAGTTAAAAATAATAGGATCAGGAGATCAAAATAAATTAATTAAGATTAAATCATCAGATTCTAAATTTATTAATGTAATTAAATGGCAACAAAATATTAAAAAGTTTTTTTTAGAGGCTGATCTATTTGTTTTATCTTCACTTTATGAGGGTTTGCCAAATACTTTGATTGATGCTGTTAATTACAATGTGCCCTGCATAGCAACCAATGTAAGTGGAGCAACAGACATACTGGTTGACGGCAAAGGAGGAATTATCGTACCAAATAATCACCAGAAAGAATTAGAAAAAAGTATTAATTATGCCATAAAATTCAATTCAAAAATGAAAACAAAATCTAAGGTAGCAAAAAAACAAATTTATAGGTTTACTAATTCAAATTGTGTATTAATTCATAATCAGCTCAAAAAATTAAATTATAAATTATAATTTTAAAAGATGGATAAAATTTTAGCTCAAGATTGTAAATATATCAGCGAGAGTATTGATCTAAAGAAATTTAAAAATAAAAAAATTCTTGTTATTGGTGGTAATGGTTTTTTTGCTACTTATGTTCAGGCAGTTTTAACTTTTACTAATTGTAAAATTATATCTATTTCGAAAAGTCAACCAAGAAAATTATTTAAATCAATATTTAAGAAAAAAAAAATTAAATTTTTAAAAATAGATTTAAAAAATCAAAAAAAATTTGAAAAGTTAATGAAAAATAAATTTGATTATATATTTCATTTTGCTACCTATGGTCAGCCAAAAAAATGGATGGGTAATGAGTGGGGAACTATTAATTTAAATACAAATATATTAAAGGCTGTTTTGGAAAATTCAGTAAGATTTAAATCAAAAGTTTTATTTGTAAGCTCCGCATCGGTTTATAAGCTACCAAAAAATGGAGTATTTATAGATGAAAATTCTGAACTAGGAACTGGCAGTTTTTTTAACGAAACAATTTATGTTTGCTCAAAAATTTTAGGTGAAAAAATTTGTGAGTATTACAAAAAAAGATTTGGGATCCCAGTTTACATTGCTAGACCTGCTCATACTTATGGTCCTGGCCAAGATTTTAATGATCCAAGAGTAATTCCTCAATTATTAAAAAGAGCAGTTCTAGAAAAAAAAATATATATGCATGACAGTGGAAAAACAGTGAGAACTTGGTGCTATATTGCTGATTTAACTTCAATGTTATTTAATATAATTCTTAATGGAAAATCTTTGATTTATAATACTGCTGGAAATGATCATCTATCAATTTATCAAATCGCTAAAATTATATCTAGATTAAGAAATAATATTCCAGTTAAAATAAAAAAAAAAAAACTCAAATATACCAGCTCTAAGCCCTCAGTCTTAAAAATTCTATCAAGGAAGTATAAAAACGAATTTAGATCGAATAAAAGTATTTCATTTCAAGTTGGGATTAAAAGATTAATAGATTGGAATTTAAATTTAAAAAAAATTAAATGAATAAGTTAATATTAAGAATTTTAAGTTTGGCACATAAAGGTAGAGAAGGTCATGTCCCAAGTTCTTTATCAATATTAGATATTCTAGATACATTGTATGAGAAATTTATAATTAAAAATAAATTTAATAAATTTATATTAAGTAAAGGACATGCAAGTTTAGCTTTATATGTAGTTTTGGAAAAGTACAAAATAATAAAAAACTTAGATAATTTTTGTAAATTCAATAGCAATTTTGGAGGACATCCAGATAAGAATAAAATCAAAGGTGTTGAGAGTTCTACTGGCTCATTAGGACATGGTTTTCCTTTTGCTTGTGGAATTTCAATGGCAAAAAAAATAAAAAAAGAAAAAGGCAAAGTATTTGTTTTAATAGGAGATGGTGAATGTAACGAAGGAACTATTTGGGAAACACTTTTGTTAGCAAGTCATCATAAATTAAATAATTTGGTTTGTATAATTGATAAAAATAAGTCTACAGATCGGGCTCTTAATATCGATGATATTAAAAAGAAAATAATTTCATTCAATTGGGATTGTATAGAAATAGATGGACACGATAGAAAAAATTTAATTGAATCAATTAAAAAACAGAAAAAAAAACCATTAGCGATAGTCGCTAAAACTATCAAAGGTAAAGGTGTACCATTCATGGAAAATAAACATGAGTGGCATCATAAAAAGATTGATAAAAGTGCGATAGAAAAATTTATAAAATACATAAAAAAATGAGAAAGCAATTCGTAAAAACAGTTTCTGAACTATTCAAACTTGATAAAAAAATAGTGATGTTATTGGGAGATATTGGTGTTTATGGGTTTAGAGATTTATTTAAATTTTTTCCAACAAGAATTTATAATATTGGGATTTTAGAACAGTCAATGATTAGTATGGCGGCAGGACTCTCAAATGAGGGTTTAAAACCAGTAGTACATACAATAGCTCCTTTTATTGTGAGTAGAGCTTTTGAGCAAATGAAGATTGATTTTGGTTATAATAAACTAAGTGGAAATTTTGTGAGTATTGGAGCGTCATATGATTATGCTTCTTTGGGATGTACTCATCATTGTCCGGAGGACATTAATCTAATGTATAATATTCCAAATGTACAAATAGTTGTACCAGGAAGCAGTGAAGAATTTGATAGGTTGTTTAAGCAAAGTTACAACAATGAGTATCCAACTTATTTCAGATTATCTGATCATGAAAATGGTATTAATTTTAAGGTTAAATTTGGCAAATCAAATTTTATAGACAATAAATCTAAAATCACAATTCTAGCTGTTGGGCCAGTTTTAAATTTTATAGATCCATTAATTAAAAAATATAATTTGAATCTCTTATATTTAACAACTATTAGACCCTTTGATAAAAAAACGTTGACAAAAATTTTAAGAAAAAATAGCTCAATATTAATTGTAGAACCATTTTATAGCGGTGCAATTTCTAATGAAATTAAATCTATTGTCGGAAATGATAAATATAAAATTGAGAATGTCTCAGTTCCTTTTAAATTTTTAACCAATTATGGAAAAAAAATTGAACATGATACAAAATTGGGTTTTTCAATACAAAATATTGAGAAAATTATTAAAAAATTAAAAAAAACTTCTAAGTAGCTTTTCTAGCCTTTTTAATCTTTTTTCATTCACAAATTGATTATTCCCAATATAAAAAGAATTATACTCTATGAAATCAGAATTTTTCATAATTTTTTTTCTGTAGTTATTTAAAAAAGGCTGTCTTAACAAATTTCCTGCAATAAATGGCCTCGTTTCAATTCCATTTTTGTTTAAGAAATTTTCGAGCTTATTCTTCAATAATTTATTCTTCAATAAAAAAGGAAGTACAAATGACGACATATTTTTGTCAAATGTAATTAAAAACTTATCTTTAAATTTTTTTTGTATTGCAATAAATTTCTTATAATTTTTATTTCTTATTCTTATCCATTTATTGATTTTTCTTAGCATATTAATACCTAGAAAAGCATTTATTTCAGTTGATCTAAGATTATATCCGCTACTTAAAAATAAAAATTTAAAATAGTTTTCAGAATATTTTTTTTTATAATATATCTGTTCTTTTTTTGGCAGCTCTCTTGCAAGACCATGGGATCTTTTTAACAAGCATGTATTATAAAAATTACGATTATTTGTAGTAATCATTCCTCCTTCAATGGTGCTCATATGGTGCCCCCAATAGAAGCTAAAACTTCCTCCTATTCCAAAATTTCCAATTTTTTTTTTATTTATTGTTGCTCCCTGCGACTCACAACAATCCTCTAGAATTATTATTTTTTTATTCCCAATTATTGATTTAATTTTAATTATATCTGCAGGAAAACCTATCAAATGTGCAACAAATATTGCTTTAGTTTTTTTTGTTATTGCTTTTTTTAATTTTGAATAATCATAAGAAAAATCCTTAATATTAATATCTACAAATTTAGGTTTTAATCCTGATTGAATTACTGGAGTCACAGTTGTTGGCCAAGTAACTGCTGGTACAATAATTTCATCACTATTTTTCCACTTATATATTTCTTTACAACTTTCTATGATCAATAAGTTAGCTGAACTTCCTGAGTTAACAAAAATCGAATATTTTGATCCATTCCAAATAGAAAATTTTTTTTCAAATTCAATAACTTTTTTAAATTGCGTCAATCTTTTGTTTTTTTTTATAAAATTGCACAAATTATTGACAGATTTATGATCTAGAAAATTTTCTTGAAGTGGCCAATGCATAAACAGTAAATATAATTTAAGTTTGAATAAAAAGTTAGCTTATACAGTAAATATTTGATTTAACAATATTTTTAAATCATAAAATAAAAAGAGAGAATGATTTTTGAAACTTTTTTTTTGTGATAAAAGATGCTTAAGAATATGGATAAAAATAATCATTTTAAATCAACTTTTAGAAATATCTTTAGAAAGTTATTTTTAATGAGAGAATATAAGCCAATCGTAGCACTAGGAAATAAAGTCAAAAAAAGAAAAATATTTAATTTGATAGGTGGTAGCCTAAATCCTGATAAAATATTTTATGTAATACAGAGATATCCTGGCTATGGAATTTTTTCTAATCTTACTTTTGTAGTTAATCATATAAAAATTGCCTTAGATATGGGTTTCATCCCAATAGTTGATATGGAAAATTATACAACAATCTATAATGAAAAACAAAAATTATATAATACTTTTAATTCATGGGAATATTACTTTGAGCAATTATCCCCATATTCATTAGACGAGGTTTATAAAAGTAAAAATATTATTTTAACAGATAGCAAATTTTATTCTGATTTAGATTTTAGTTATAATATTAACGATAATGATAACTTAGTAAAAATTTTCCATAAATATATAAAAGTTAAAAAAAACAAAATCAAAACTATTAACTATTTTAAAAATAAATTATTTAAAGATGGCAAAATTCTTGGCGTGCATTTTAGAGGCACAGGCTATAAATTAGCGAGAAACCCCTATCCGGCTACTATTAATCAAATGATTAATATAATTTGTAAAATTTTAAATGAAGAAAAATATGATAAAATTTTTTTAATGACAGAAGATCAAAATAATTTTGATAGTTTAATTAAATACTTTGGTGATAAAATTATTTACTTGAACACAACGTCTAGAGGTAAAACAAATCAAGAAGTTTACGATAAATATATACGCAGTAGACATAGATATAAATTAGGTAGAGATGTTTTAGTAGAAACATATTTGTTATCATATTGTGATGGTTATTTTGATATAGATACAAATCCAAGAACAATTGCTCATTTATTAAATCTAAATCCTAATCAAAAAAGATATACTATTGATAACGGTTTTAATAATAGTTGGCCAATATTTAATTATTTGAAATATTCATGGTATATAAAAAACTTTCTGCCTGAAAAATTAGGTGGATTTAAAAATAATAGAAAACCTGAAAAAAAAAACTGGATTGAATAATTTAATTTTTTGATCAATAAAGTTATGTTTAAAAAAAATTCCAATCAACTTCCAAAAATTTCTATAATTACTGTTGTATTGAATGGTGAAAAAACCATCAATAGATGCATTAAGAGTATTATAAATCAATCATATCCCCCAAAAAAAGTTGAACATATAATAATTGATGGCGGTTCAAAAGACAAAACCATATCTATTATAAAAAAATATAATAAAAAAATTTACTATTGGCATAGCAAAAAAGATAAGGGACTTTATGATGCTATGAATATTGGTATTAAAAAAGCCAATGGAGATGTTATAGGAATATTAAATGCTGATGATTTTTTCTATAAAGATGCTTTCAAAATTGTAGGTAGATATTTTAAAAACTATAAAATAGATTTTCTCTTTGGCACTGTAAAAAAAGATAGAATACTGCATGGTTTTTGGCCTGAGAAGATTGATTGGAAATTCAACATTTATCCATCACACTCAGGTGGATTTTTTATAAGAAGACATATACAAAGAAAAATAGGTTATTATAATATAAATTTTAAATATTCTTCTGATAGAGATTTAATTTATAGAATGGTAAAAATATTTAAATTTGAAGGCGTTTGTACCAAAAAAAATGAAATTTTATCTAAATTTAGTATCGAAGGAATTTCTAGCAGGGTATCTTTTTTTGAAAGATTATTTGAAGAAGCAAAAATAAGATTACATAATAGGCAAAATTTATTATTTGTAATTTTTTTAACCGGACTGCACATTATCAACAAATTTTTGAATTTAATAATTAATAAATGAAAATTGCACTAATTCCTGGAGTTTTTTTTCCTCAGCCAGGAGGAGCACAAGTTCAAACTCATAATTTAGCCAATAAATTAATTGAAATGGGTCATGAAGTTGATGTTTTTATTTTAAATAAAACAAATTTAGAAAACAATTCTTATAATATAATATTAGTTAATAAATTTATTATAAGTTTAGGCTTCTATATTGATAAATATTTTAAAATTGATTTATCTTTTTTTCTTAAATTATATTTTAACAAATATATTCAAAAAAATAATTATGATGTTTTTCATTTTCAACTTTTAAATTTTAAAACTTTATACATTTTAAAAGTACTTAAGAAATTAAATCAAAAAACAATTGTTACATTTCAAGGAATAGATATTCAAATAGATACAAATATAAATTATGGATACAGACTAAATAAATTTTATGAAAAAAATTTATTCAGCATAATAAATAAGGTCGAAAAATTTTATGCAATCTCAAATAATATAAATGATGATCTTTTAAAAATTGGAATTACTAAAGATAAAATAGTAATAATTCCGAATGCAATTGAAATAAATAAATTTTCACAAATTAAAAATAACAGTGGTAACATAAATGAAAAAATAAAACTTTTAACCGTTGCTAGATTTGCAGAAAATAAAAAAGGATTAGATTTTATACCCCAAATCGCAAAAAATTTGATTGATAAAAAAATAAATTTTGAATGGACAATGGTGGGATTTAATTCAAAAAAAATTAAACATATAAAAGGAATGGAAAATTATGAAAGTAATTTTAATTACATAAATAATATAGAAAATTTAAAAGAAAAATTTTTTCCTCATAGTCAATTAATCGAAATCTTTAAAAAAAATCATTTGTACATAAATCTTGCAAGAATTGAGTCTTTTGGAATAACTATTATAGAAGCTTTAGCATCGGAATTGCCGGTAATCACTTTTGATACAAAGGGCGGTAATGAACTCATAAAAAATGATTTTAATGGTACAGTTGTTAAAGATATATTGCCTGGAACGATGGCAGATGCAATATATAAATACTATACAAGTAATGATACATATATTAAACACAAAAGAAATACAAAGCCATCTATAAATCAATTTGATCTTAATATTGTAGCTGAAAAATCAATTAAACATTACAAAATATGAAACTAAGATACAAATTTAAATTTATATTTTTTTTACTTCAAAAATACTGGACATTAAGATATTTTTTTAAAATTTTTTTTATTGATAAAAATAATTATTTTAATTTAACTAAGAGCCAATTAAATAACCAAGAAAATTTATTTATTTCAAGTCTTACGCCATTTATTGAAAATAAAAATTTTGTTGAAATCGGTTACCACTATAGAGAATTAAACTGTCTAGGATTAATAAAAGATAATTTTGTTGGGAAGGTTGTGGATGCCGATATGGGTGATGCTTTTAACTCATTTATTATGAAAAAAATTATAAATAAAATAAAAAAAAACGTTCAAGTAATAAAAAGATTTATTAATTTAGATAATTTAGAGGATATTTTTGATACGGATAATCTTGGATGTCTTTCAATTGATATTGATGGAAATGAATACTGGATATTAGAAAAAATTTTATCAATGAATGTTATTCCTGATGTAATTATTACCGAATACAACGCCTCGTTTTTACATCATGATATAACAGTTCCATATGATAAAAACTTTGATGTGCACAAAAAACACTCTAGCCTTTGGTATCATGGTGCATCACTTTCTGCTTTTGATAAATTACTAAATAAATATAAATATGGGTTAGTTAAAGTTATAGGTGGAACGAATGCTATTTTTGTTCAACAAAAAATATTAGCACGATCAAAACTAGAAAAATATAATCCCTCAGATGTTTATGAGGAATGTGCTTCAAGGAATCAAAAAGGAAATAATACTGCAAAAGAACAATATGAGACTATTAAACATTTGCCACTAGTCAATGTTTAAATAAAATAAGATTTCTTTACGTGTAATATTTTTTGAACCATTCTAAAAATAATTTTACACCAACCTGGGGTTTTATTTTAGGTTTATATTTTATTATTTTATAAGACCAATTCAAGCTTGAGTGAGTTTTAATGACATCTCCTTTTTGTAAACTTAAATAATTTTTTTTACTTTTTTTGTTTAAATTTTTTTCTATCAATTTGATAAAATATTCTAACTTGATTGGATTATTGCCACCAATATTTATTATTCTATATGGGCAGTAACTATGTTTTGGGTTAGGTTTAAGTGGATTGTATTGCTTATCTTTTTTTGGAATTTTATTAACTGCCAAAATTATACAATTCACAATATCGTCAATATATGTAAAGTCCCTTTCGTGCTTTCCTTTATTAAATACATCTATTTTTTTATTTTTTAAAATGTTTGATGTAAATTTAAATAAAGCCATATCTGGTCTTCCCCAAGGACCATATGCTGTAAAAAATCTTAATCCAGTAGTTGGTAAATTGAATAAACTGCTATAAGAATGTGCAATAAGTTCATTTGATCTTTTTGTGGCTGCATAAATACTCATTGGATGACTAGCTGAATAATCTTCTTTCAAAGGATAATTTTTATTATCCCCATACACACTGCTAGTACTTGCATACAAAAAATGTCTAATTTTTTTCCTTTTTGAATTCTCTATTATATTAAAAAATCCTTTTAGGTTTGTATTAATATATTTCTCAGGAAATTTAATTGAATATCTAACACCAGCTTGAGCAGCTAGGTGAATAACATGTTTTATTTTATTTTTAGAAAAAACTTTGTATATAATTTTGTTATTATTAATATCAATATTAAGAAATTTAAAGTTTTTAAATTTTTTAAGAATTGAGTTTCTTTTTTTTTTTAAATTAACATCGTAATATTTATTTAAATTATCTATTCCTATTACTTTTTTTTTTTTCTTTAATAATTTAAGACAGGTATGAAAACCTATAAACCCAGCAGATCCAGTGACTAAATACATAATTTATATTTTTTAAACAAAAATAATATTTTTACAATTTTTATATTTTTTATTTTTATATACATTGCGACTATCAAAAACAAATTTAGAGTTATCTGATATAAATTTGTAGTCAAATAAATCGTGATCTGCTATAATTAAAGCTGCTGAAAATCCTTTAAGGTTATTTTTACTTAATTTAATTGAATTTTTGTTAATATTAATATTCCTACCTTTTCTTATTTTCTTAAAGTAGGGATCAGAATATTCAAATTTTATTTTATTTTTTATTAATATCTTCATTATTTCAAAAGCGGGGGACTCTCTATCATCATCAATGTTTTTTTTGTAAGAAATTCCTATTATCAAAATTTTCAAATTTTTTTTAACACCTATTACAGAGCGTATTTTTTTATAGATCCAAAAAGGAATTTTTCTATTGATTTCACCAGAGGTTTTAATCAATTTTGGATCATATCCTTTTTTTTTGGATATCCAGGACAAATAATAAGGGTCTATAGGGATACAGTGACCACCAAGGCCAGGTCCAGGCAAAAATTTTTGGAATCCAAAATTTTTTGTTGAAGCAATATTAATCACTTCATATGGGTCAATCTTAAGTCTATCACAAACAATTTTTAACTCATTCACAAGACCAATATTTATCGATCGATATAAATTTTCTAAAAGTTTTGATGCCTCTGCAGCTTCTATCGTGTTTGCTGCAACTCTTTTATTTGCTATATGTTTGTAAACTTGATCTACGATTTTTAAACAATTTTTTGAATATCCACTAATCACTTTTGGAGTTGTTTTGTATGAAAATTTTTTATCTCCAGGATTTTCTCTTTCTGGTGAATATCCTAAATATAAATTTTTTCCTAGAGTAAAATCTTTTTTGATATAATTAGCTAATTTTCTTGTCGTGCCAGGATAAACTGTGCTTTCTAAAATTATTGTTTGATGTTTCCTAATATATGGTTTTGCTTTTTTTATTGCTAAAAAAATAAAATCTAGATTTGGCGATTTATTTTTTTTTAATGGTGTTGGAAGACATATTATAATTACATCACATTTACTTATTAATGAATAACTATTTGAAAAATTATTTTTATTGGCTCTAAAATATTTAAGTTTTTTTTCATTTATAGATTTTATATATGTTTTACCTTTTTTTAATAATTTTATTTTATTTTTGTCACTATCAATGCCATAAGTCTTAATTCCTTTATTGATAAATCTTATGGCCAGCGGTAGGCCAACATATCCTAATCCAATAATACCTAAGGAAAAATTTTTTTTTAATTTTTTTTTAATTAAAATTTCAGTTGTGCTTAGTTTCATTTTCAATTTTATTCAATAATGTTATCCAAGAATTAATATTATTAGATTTTGGATGTTTAATATAATTATTTAAATATTTATTATAACTACTTTTATCGTAATTATTTTCAAGTTTTAAATTTTGATCTTTTTTTTCTAAAATATATAGAGGAGTATTTAGTATTTTTGACATAGATCTTATTTGTGAACCTGCCCTTACATTGTCTAACTCAATTGATGTTAATGATATAATTGGTTTTTTAAATAGAACTGCAAACGAAACTGCGGTTGAGTAATGACAAAGAACAAATTTACTTTGTTGAATCAATTCTGGAGTAAGATTTAAAAAACATTTTGCTTTTTGTGAAAAATTGCTCTTTTGAAGGACACTTTTAGGATGTAAAGCAATTTTAAAATCACATCTGTTAGCTTTTGAAATTTTTTTCAAAAAATACTCAATATTTTTATAAAAATTATTACTTACAAATGCATGTCTTTTTTTTATAAAAAAATCTGCATGCGAAATAAAGTTTTGGTCAATATATAGAATATAGTCTTTTTTTAATTTTTTAACTTTTTTCATTTTTAAAAAATAATTATAATCATACCCATGAGTATAAATTTTTTTTATTTTATTACTTAAGTATCCTTCAAGATTTTGTGGATCTTTTCCAGTTATCATAACAATTTTAATTAATTTTTGATTTACATAAGTTAGAATTTTTCTTTTAAAATATGCTAACATCTTTGTTGGAAACTCAAATAGTTTACTCATTTGATTCTGTTCACCATATACATAATTAAAAAGTATAGGGGGCTTCAATCCTCCAATATATTTAATAGATTTTATTTTAAAAAGAATAAAAAATGTTCTTACTAAAATTTCATAAAATGAATTATTTAAGTCATCAATTACATAATCAAAGGAATTCTTTTTTAAAAAATTATAAAGATCAAAAAAATTATTGAATTCATACAAATTGTTGAATTTGAATTTTTTAAAAACTAAATTTGATCTTTTATTAATGATCTTTGAAAGATCAATAATTATAATTTCATGTTTTTTGTTTAAAATATCTATACAAAATCTATCGAAATCCTTTTTTTGAAATCTTGTAGATGTAACTAGACATAAATTTTTTTTCATTAATTGGTAAGCCTTAAAACTTTATTAAATTTTTTCTCAAATTTTTTGGCTCTATGAGCTACCATTATAACAGTAAGTTTTTTTGAAGCGTCTAAAAATTCATTTAAAATCTTTAATTCAGAATCTTCATCTAGTGAGCTTGTTGGTTCATCCATAATCAATATTTCAGGATTTCTGTATAACGCACGAGCCAAAGCAAGTCTTTGCTTTTGTCCTCCGGATAATTTTTTGCCCCTATGTCCTATCTTTGTATTTAGTCCGTTTGGAAACTTTTTAAGTTCTTTATCTAACTTTGATAGTTTAATTGCATTTGCAAGTAATTTTGTATCAAATTTATCAGATATATAAGTAATATTTTTTTTTATAGTATCGTCCAGTAGGTACACATCTTGAGGAATATAGCCAATTTTTTCATGCCACTGCTTGACAGCATTGTCTAGTTTTTTTCCATTTATTTCAATATTACCTGATTGCGGTTTAATTAAACCTAAAATTAAATTAATGATTGTAGATTTTCCTGATCCAGATGGTCCAACAAATAAAATTTTGTCTTTTTGATTTATGTTTAAATTTAAATTTTTGATTATTTTTTTTTTAGAGGAATAATAAAAATTAATTTTTTTTAGCTTAAGTTCTTTGAAATTTCCAATTTTAAATGGAACGTTCTTTTGTTTATTTTTACTTTCTAATCTCTTAATATTCTTATCAAAAAACTTTAATTCGTCTAAAACAATTTTTTTGGATACGTCTAAAAATTTTAATGAATTAATGTGTATAGTAACATTAGTAAAAACAGGAACTAATCTTATAATTGATAATGTTATTAATGTTAAAAATGGTAAAATTTCTGTAATCGATTTATTTTGAAAAACAAGAAAGATAAATATTAACAATAAAATACCAATAGAAAATATTTCTAAAATTATTCTTGGTAGCGAATTTATTATATTCAAATAAAATTTTTGATTTTCACTTTTATAAACTAAATCATTGAAATTTTTAATAAACCAGTTTTCGTTATTAAAAATTTTTGTTTCTTTTATTGATCCTAATGCGTGATTAATTAATTTTGAAATATTTGTTTCAAAGAATAATCTTTTATTTGATTTAATTTTAATTTGTTTTTTGAAATAATTATAAATTAATAAAACAATTAAACCAAAAATAATAAAAATTATAAAAAATGAAAAATTTGATGATACAATTATTAAAAATATTAATCCTAAAATCAATATAATGGATGAAAATAGTTGAGAAATTAAAATCACATAATTGCAAACTAAGTTGATTTCACTTGTTATATTGTGCCAAAGTTTAGAAGGATTATTATTTAAATGGAAATAATAATTTCTATTAATATAGGATTTAAACATTTTTTTTGAAATGTGGTTTTTAATATCGTGTCCAAGTTTTGAGTTTAGGTAATTAGAATAAAAAGTTAAAAGATTTTTTGAAATAAAGAGTATTATTAAAACTAAAGACCCATAAATTACTCTTTGTTTTAAATCTAATTCTAAAATAAAATTTAAAGAAGAAATGTTTAAAAAATCTCTTAGAAATTTTTCCGGTTCAATAATAATACCTATAAACATTGCTACAGAACCGATGCTAACTACCTCGAGTAATGCCACAATACTAGAGAGTAACAAAATAAAATAACAAAATATTAGTAATTTTTTTCCAATTATTTTGTTCAAATCATTAAAAAAAACTTTAATCACGATTTTATAAATATTAAGAAACTTTTTTTCTTAGAATTATTAATTTAAACTTTTTATTTGTCATATATAAGATTTAGTTTGATATTACTAATATAAATTATTAAAACATGTCAGAAATTTGTTCACTTGTTAAAAAATATCAAAATGTTTTATAAAGTTAAAGTATCTAAATTCAAAACCAAGAAGTTGATTGAGTTTAATAAAAATTTAAATAATTTCTTTGATATTAAGACTGTAATTTATCTAAAAGAAAACAATTCCATAATTCAAACAAAGGCTAAATATTTGGCTAAAGACTATAAAAAATATAAATTAAAAGAACTCAAAAATATAAAAAAGAGGATTATTAGTTTAAAAAAATTAAAATATATTAATTTTACCAAATCTCCAAATAAGATGTTAATTAAGCAGATTCAAAAATTTCTAAAAAAAAAATAATAATATAAAATTTTTTGATTATTTTATAATTCATGGAAGTTATGCTAGTAACGATTTTATAAAAGACTTTAGCGATTTAGATACTTTTGTTGTTATTAAAGATGAGTGCATAGAGGATTGGAGAAAATTAATTAATTTAAGAGAAGAACTTAAAAAATTTTATAATATTTTATTAAAGTACTCGCCCTTTCAACATCATGGTTTAATATGCTTTACAAATGCAGATTTAAAAAATTACAGTAATAATTTATTACCAGTAGAAGCTTTGAAATATAATTTGAGCTTAATAAATAAAGAAAAAAATTTGATTATAAATTCTAATTTAAGTAAAGCTAGTTCCCACAGAAAATCTTTAAAAGAAAGGCTTTATTTTATAAAGCTTGCCATAAAAAAAGGTTTCTATGAACATCATGTATTTGGAAATAAAATGCTGAAAGTCCCTCTTGAAAGAGACGACAAATGCATTAAACAATTTATAACACATGTAAACTACATGTTGAATATCCCAATATTATTTCTTTCCTCAATAAATAAAAATTCTCATAAAAAAAATTCATTCAAAATTTTTTATAAAAAAATTAATAATAACAAAATTAAAAGTTTTATTATTAAACATGAATTTTTTAGAAAGAATTGGAAGAGATTTAAGTCATATAAACAATTAAATACTAAAATTTTTAATTATTTTGGAAAAGATTACTTTTCTGAATGTAAAATGACAATTGAATATGTTCTTGAAAAAATTAGAACTTATGAAAGATAATTATTAAGTCTGTACAAACCTTTTTTAAATCCCCCTTTTTTTAAATCCATAAATATAAAATTTAAAAAATTTATTTTTAATTTTAAATAATAAAGAAAGTCTTTATCAAAAAATTTGTAAGTTATTTTTTTTATTTTAATATCTTTTTTTACTTTTCTAGAAAGTGTATTATTTTGACTTCCATAAATAAAGTAAATAAAGCAAAAAATTTTTGGTATGTCATTAACTTGATTTGAGTTATCAAAATCAAAATTATACCTATTTAAGAAATAAATATTGAATTTTTGAATTTTTAAATATTTAAATTTAGTCTCAAAATACTTATAGGAAAATTGAAAGAATTGAGTATCATATAATTTCAGATTTTCAATAAATACAAAATATTCCTTTCTTGATATTTTTTTATCTATGTATTTTCTTCTTAATTGTAAATAAATTTTCATTAATCTATCTAGTTTAAATTTTAAAATTTTGTTTTTTTTTAATTTTAAGAATGTCGTATAGCTAAATAAAAGAGATTTTGTCAGTGATAAATTAGTTGGATTTAATTTAATTAAATTGTGGTTAATTAATTGTCTTCTTTCATAGTATCTTTCAAGGAACGAGGTTAAAAGTCTATATTTTTTATATTTTTTTTTAATTTTATAAGATAGTATTTTTTTTTCTTTTATTGAAAAAACTTTCAATTCTTCAAATAAAAAGATTTGTGATCTATGTTTATAGGGCAAATAAATAACACTGCCTGTTATTTTTTTATTTAATATTCTTGGAAATGTAATTTTTATAGGTTTTTTAGAATAAACAACTATTAAATCTAAATCTGATATTTTATCAGCTTTATTATTGAAAGATTGATTTCCATATACCCATATATCTTTTACATGTGTTTTGTTTTTATTTAATGTAGTTAAAAGGTTGGTATATATATTTATGTCAATTTTATTCATTTTTTATTATAATGAATCTTTATTTTGATTATTATTAATATTATAAGGTCTATCAATTTCTATGAAAAAAACATTACAAAATTATAACAATTATTTATCAGTAATAGCAGAAAGCTCAAAAATAAAAAATCAGATTAGCAATAAACAATTCTATAATAAAATAAACAATTGTATTGATCATATTTATTTGAGCCTTAAAAAGGGTGGCAAACTAATGATATGCGGCAACGGAGGATCTGCTGCTGATGCTCAACATTTAGCTGCAGAACTATTAGTCAGATTAAATCCGAATAAAAACAGAAAACCCATTCCCGCTATATCTTTACTACAAGATAGCTCAACTTTTACAGCTTGCGGGAACGATTATAATTTTGAGGAAATATTTAGAAGAAATTTTATTGCACTACATAAAAAAAATGATGTTCTTTTAGTAATATCTACAAGCGGTAATTCAAAAAATATAATTAAAGTATTAAAAGAAGCAAAAAGCAAAAAAATTAAAAGCATAGGCTTTTTAGGTAATAATGGAGGATTAGCAAAAAAATATTGTGATTTTCCTTTAATTATTCCAAGTAAGAAAACTGCAAGAATACAGGAGATGCATATTTTTATGGGACATTTTATTTTTGATTGTGTGGAAAAAAAATTATTTTATTAGATTATTTAATATGTGCACGTAATTTTTGAGCAATTTTTTTTTCCTCTTCAGTTATATGGCCAATTTTTTCATCACCAAAACATAAGAGCATTTTTTTTAACGAATTATTGAGCTCAAGCATACCTTTTAACTCTAAAGATGCGGCCTGGTCAGATCCATACATTGTTCTATCAAGAGTAATATGTCTTTCTAAAGATGAGATATTTTGACTAACTGCTGCTAAAGAAACTAATACTCCACTTTCATGGCCACTATAACCTACGTTACATTTGTATTTCTCTTTAAGTGCATTTATTGTTTTCAGGTTAGCATCTTCTGTTTTCATTGGATAAGTTGATACACAATGCATCAATTCAAAACTACAATTAGCCTCATTGAAAATTTTTACAGCATTGTCAATATTCTCTATTGACGACATTCCTGTTGAAATAAAAGTATGTTTTTTTCTAGAGGCAATTTTTTTTAAAAACTCAATATCTACAATCATTGCAGATGCAACCTTATTGAACTTTAGATTATATTTATCGAGAAATATCAAACTATTATCATCCCATGCGGACGCAAACCAAATTATTTTTTTTTCAACGCAATATTTATTTATTTCATCATATTCTTCTTGATCAAACTCTAGTGCATTTTTTTGATCTCTTTGAGTCTTTCCCCATGGGCTTTCTCTTGGTGAGTCTAATAATTCTTTCGAGTAAACTTTGTTGATATCTCTTTTTTGAAATTTTACAGCATCAAAACCTGCTGTTATTGCATTATCAATTAATTTTTTTGCGATTTCTACGCTCCCATTATGATTAATGCCTATTTCTGCAATTAAAAAAGGTTTTTTCATAAACTTTGATGTATTATAAAATAAATTTAAAGTCTAGTTATTTAAATTATTATAATGTCTAAATCAAAAAATATTCATAGTATTATTTTAGCAAGAGGTGGTTCTAAAGGAATAAAAGGTAAAAATCTAATTAATATAAATAATAAACCACTATTGTATTGGTCAATACGTTCAAGCTTACAATCAAAATTTATTAGTAGTACATGGGTTAGTTCTGACGATAAAAAAATTTTAAATTATGCAAAGAAATGTGGAGCCAAAATAATAATAAGACCAAAGAGTTTATCTAAAGATAATAGTTCAAGTGAAAGTGGTTGGATGCATTCTGTAAAAGAGATTGAAAATAAACATGGCTTAAAAATTGACTATATAGTAGGAATTCAAAATACATCTCCTTTAAGACATAAAAATGATCTTGATAATGCTATAATAAAATTTCTTAAATTTAAATACGATTCAATGTTTTCAGCTACTCCAAGACATGATATTTTTTTTTCATGGAAATCAAAATCTAAAAAACTAAAACCAAATTACAATTTCTTGAAAAGACCTTTGCGTCAAAAAATGGAAGAAATTTTATTGGAAAATGGATCATTTTATATATTCAATAACAAAAAATTTAAAAGAGTTCAAAATAGATTATTTAATAAAATTGGATATTTTAAGCAGGATATTTTTTCAAGTTTTCAGCTAGATGACTTACAAGACTTAAATTTACTTAACATATTAATGAAAAGTAAATATATAAAAAAAAAATTTAATTTACTTTAAAATTTAAATTTTAAAAATTTTAATTAGGTTTCGGTCTTCTTTTTTAAGTGGCCTAAATAGAAAATTTCTATTTTTTTCCCTATAAAAAAGATAAATTTCTTTAATATAATACAATAAACCATAAAATATATTTTTAGGTTTAGATTTTGGAAGCTGCAATTTTATAATTTGATCAGTCATTAAATTAATTGTGTCATAGTAAGGAACTAATTTTCTAAATAATTTAACATCACCTCTATCAATATTTTTTTGAAAAAGTTCTTTAATAGTATTATTTTTTAATAAATTACCAAGATCTTCAACACTATCTATGCTTATACCAATTCTCGATGGCAAATATGCATCATCAACTTCTTGGTAATCTTTATGAAGTAAAATTGCATTTGTAACGTTAATTACTGGTATTTCAGAGGAAATTGCGTTTAAGTTTGATGAGCTTTGTTGATTTAACAAAACATCAATTTTTGATAAAAAAACTCTTATATCAGGGTGTTCTTCGATTTCAATACTTGGAAAGGCATCCTTATATGTTTGAACGTTCTCAAAAGGATGTGGTTTAAAAATTATTTTAATTTCTGTCTCAGTAAATTCATTTATTACTTTAGAAACAAAATCTAAAAACTCAACCTCATTTTTGATTGCACCAACTAACCTTCTATTTTTTTGTCTAGTATAAATATATCTTGGGATATTTGGAATACCAACGCCCGGAGCTAAATATCTTCCAGATCCAGTAACCCCTATTACTTTTACTTTTTTATTTTTATCAGATTTTTTTTTATTTAAAAATCTTGAAGTCCCAACTGTTTTTAATTTTGATCCAAAACCATCTTCAAATAAATATTTACCTTGTTCATCAGACCATAAAAGTAATTTTGAAATTTTTTGCATTATTTCAGTAGGAAATTCATTGCGTAAGTAATCTTCGCCGAAATCTAGAGACTCCGAAGGGTAGATTATAGTTTTTATATTTTTTTTATAGGTATAATTAACTATTTGTTGGAACGCTAAGTTATCTTTTCTAGCATTTGGAATTATAACTATTTCAGGTTTTATATATTCAATTCCAAGACGCCAATTAAATTTGCTACAAAAATGTAATACATATTTATTCTTATTTAAATTTTCCTTTAGGTTATGAAAACCCCAAAGATCTCTAAATTTATTATCTATTACATATAGAACTTTCCTCATTTAATTAGTAAAATTTTGATTTATAAATAATTTGGTGGTATTCATTAAAACTACTTTTATATTCAAATATGCTCAACATATATAATAATTTGTTATATTTTTTCATTAAAATTATAAATATTTTTCAAAAATTATTAAATTCAGTATTAATTAAATTAAGTTTGAAATATTTTGGTAAAAATTCCATAAACTATTATAAAAATGCATATTCTAATGATGATTTAAAAGCACAGACTATTAAAGAGAGAATATCTAATGGATTATTAAATCAAAATTTAACCAAACATTTAAATTTCAATGATGGTGAGACTTTTCTAGAAATTGGATGTGGTTATGGATTGAATTTAATTGAAATAAAAAAAAAATTTCCTAATTCTGGTATTTATGGATGCGACATCCATAGTGTAAGTTTAAAATCTATAGACTATTTTAATAAAAATAATTTTAAGAATATAGATTTAAATATTTTTGATGCATTAAAAGTTTACGAAGCAAAATCAATAGATCATGTTTATATCATGCATACTTTAACTCACATAATGGATCAAAATAAAAGCAAGACTAATCTTTTAAGAAGAAATGTTATTGAGAATATGATGAGAATATCAAGAAAAAAAGTATTTATAATTGAAAACAAAATATATTATGGCTCTAGATATAATTTAGATGGAATTTATTTTATAAACAGCAATGATTCAAAAAAAAAAAATCGAATTGAATATTTTAATAATATTAAAGAAATATTGCCAGACAAAACAACAATAAGAATATTTCCAACAGAATATAATTCTCATATTTTTGAGATAATAAATGAAAATATATAGGATCAAAAAATTTCAACTTAAAGATAAAAAATTTATTTTTAATTTATATAACCAATCTATAATAGAAAAAAATTTTTATAGAGATAAAATTGTAAATTTTATTGAACATAAAAAATGGTTAAATATAAATTTAAAAAATAAAAAAATAATAATTTTCATTCTATACCAAAGTAAAAAGAAAATTGGTTATTCAAGATTTAATAAGCAAGTAAAAGGAAATTATTTAATATCAATTGCATTGAAAAAGGCGTTCAGAAATAAAGGCTTGGGAAGCAAGCTGCTAGGTCTTTCAATAGATAAATTTTATAAATCTAATTCTGGAAATTTGTACGCTTATATTAAAAATAAAAATACCAAATCTATTAATGCATTCAAAAAAAATAATTTTGTTAAAATTAGTAAAAAAGAATTTTTTAAAAAAACCAAAAAAAAAATAATTTCCAGAAACTTTAATTTTTTTCAACGTGTCTTATAATTTATTTTTTTAAAATAGCTTTACAGAGTATTTTATTTTTTAAATATTTTGCTTCTGATAACTCTATTCTAATTTTTCCCAACTTAAAATAAGCTCTCGGATATTCTTCACTGTCTAACATTCTAATTTTATCGTAAATATTTATTAATTTTGATTCATTTTTTTAAATTTCTGAATTACTTATTTTAAGCCTTTTAAATTTATATATTTTTCCTTTTTGTTTTTTTAACTTAAATTTATTTTTAATAATCATATTAATCTGATTTTTTATTATTTTTGACGATCTCTTAAATATATCATCTAAATCTCCAGATAAATTAAGTTTAGTTTTATATATCCAGTCTCCTGAATCTAACAACTCATTATATTTAATTGAAGTAATTTTAGTATTTTTTTTACCTTTCAATATTTGATTTTGAATGGGACTCCCACCTCTCCCATTTGGCAAATCTGACGAGTGAAAACCAATACAATAGTAATTTTTATAGATTTCCTGTTTTAAAATAAAACTCCAATGAGGAAAAAATATATATTTTGGATTTATTTTTTTTAAATTTTTAAGATTTAATTTTTTTTTTTCTGTTATAAGAACAAATTTTTTTAGTGAAACAAATCGTATTTGATGGTCAATAAACCATCTCTTTGAGCATGCTATGACATATTTTTTGATCATTTTTGTTTAGGTTTGTTTTAATCTAATATAATATCTTATCAATGAGAGAAAAAAAAAATTTATTATTAATAGAGAAAATACAAAAAATAAGATCAAAAAATAACAAAAATTGGATGGATATATTACGTTTAGCATTCATTCATGATGAAAGAAATGCTGCAAAAATAATGGCTCAAATTTATAAAGATGATCAAAGTATTAGTGCTCTTGTAAAAAAGTTAGTAAAGAATGTTAAAAAAAAATAAACCATTCTTCATTGCAGAAATCTCTGCAAATCATAATGGAGATTTTAGAACCGCTAAGAAATTGATTAAATGTGCTAAAGAAAATGGTGCAGATGCTGTCAAACTCCAGACATATGATGCTGATTCCATGACGCTGAATTCTAAAAAAAAAATTTTTAAAATTAAAAATGGATTGTGGAAAAATTATTTTCTTTGGGACTTGTATAATAAAGCAAAAACACCACTTGAGTGGCATAAAGAACTCTTTGATTATGCAAAAAAGCTTAAGATAAAAATATTTAGCACACCTTTTAGCGAGGAACATGTTGATTTTCTGGAAAAGCTAAACTGTCCGTACTATAAAGTTTCATCATTTGAGATGAGTGATATTAGTTTAATCAAAAAAATTGCAAAAACAAAAAAACCGATAATTATTTCAACAGGTGTTTCAAGTCTTGATGAAATAGAAATAGCTTATAAAACAGCCGCTAAATATGGATCAACAAAGATTGTATTATTGTATTGTGTGAGCAATTATCCCTCAAAGTTAAGTGACTTCAATCTGAATAATATTAAAATATTAAAAAAAAAATTTAAATGTTTGGTAGGATTGTCTGATCATTCATTAGATAATCGTGTGGCTATTTCTGCTGTGTCTTTCGGGGCAAGTGTTTTTGAAAAACATATTGCACTTGAGAATCAAAAAAAAGGTTTTGATATAAACTTTTCTTTAAAGGGTAAACAAATAAAGACATATATTGATGATCTGAATGTTTCGTATGATTTAATAGGAAAAAATTATTTTTTTAGAAGTAAAAATGAAATGAAAAATCAAAAATTTCGCAGGTCTATATTTTGTATCTCAGATATTAAAAAAGGTGAAAAGTTTTCAAAGAAAAATATTAAAAAAGTAAGACCTGGCTATGGTCTAAGCCCAATGTACTTTGATAAATTATTAAATAAAAAAAGTCCTTTTTCAATAAAAAGGGAAAACCCAATTCCAAAGAGAATTATATCAATTTTAAAGTTAAATTAATCCATTAAAATATGAAATCTAATTCTAGAATAAGAATAATAGGAAAAGTTGAAGTAAAATCAAGAAGTGTTGTTAAACCCATTTTTTTTGAGGGTTTAAAAAAAATAGGTGATCCAATTATTATTGTGAATAAATATTTTAAAAATGGAATTGATGAATTGCTAATAGTTGATGTTGTATCAAGTCTTTATAATAGAGATATAGACTTTAGCTATTTAAAATTATTAAGTAATAATTTATTTATTCCAATAATTTATAGTGGGGGGATAAAAAATTTAAGCGATATTGAGAATTGCCTTCAAAATGGCGCAGACAAAGTTTCAATAAATACACATGGTATAAAAAATCCTAATCTTTTAAAAAATTCTGTAAAAATGTTTGGTTCACAATGTATTTCAGTGACTATAGAGGCCAAAAAAATTAATAAAAATTGGTTTTGTTTTACGGATGGTGGGAGAATAAACTCAGGTATTAAGTTAAATGATTGGCTAAAAAAAATTCAAGATTTGGGTGTTGGAGAAGTGATTTTACAATCTATTGATCACGATGGGTATACTAATGGACCTGACTATACTTTATACAACTATGTTTTAAAAAAAATACGTGTCCCTCTTGTGCTCTGCAGTGGGATAAGGAGCATTAAACACATTAATTTAATAGTAAAAAAATACGATCCTGATGCAATAGCTTTGTCTTCTGCGCTTCACAATGGTGAAATAAATCTAAGTAGATTAAAAAAAATATTATGAAATCAAAAATTGGAATACTGGATTTAAAAATATCAAATATTTGCAGTTTAGAGAATGCGATCAAATTTCTGGGTCACAAATATAAGATTGTTAAAAAAACTGATGAAATAAATAAATATCATAAATTAATAATTCCAGGCGTTGGAACTTTTCCTGAGTCTATAAGAAAATTAAAAGAAGATAAATTAGATTTGAAATTTAAGCATTTTTTAAAAAATAAAAAAATTTTAGGAATATGTTTGGGAATGCAAATTTTTTCAAAAGAAAGTTATGAAATTAAAAAAACAAAAGGTTTAAATATTTATAATGAACCTGTTAGAAAACTTAAATTTATTAAAAAACTCCCAAATATAGGCTTTAAAAAAGTTAAAATTGTCAATAATAATTATAATTTTAAAAATATTAAAAACTTTTCAGAATTTTACTTTATGCATTCTTTTGGTATCACAAAAATAAAACCTGAATATGTTGAAAGTGTTTATGAAATTAATAAAAAAAAAATCATTTCTTCTATAAAAGTAAATAATTTTTATGGAGTACAGTTTCATCCTGAAAAAAGTAGAGAAAATGGTTTAAAATTTTTAAATAATTTTTTATATGAATAAGATTTTTGGAAAGTATGGACTGCCTTTAAAAGTTAAGTTCTGCAAACATTGTACGAGAAGCAATCAAAGACCACATAACCTTGGAGAATTTAGTCAAAAAGTTGGTATGAAAAAAAAATATGTTGCATTTGAAAAAAATGGAATATGTGATGCATGTCATTATTATTTTGAAAAACAGAAAATTGATTGGAAAAAAAGGGAAAAAAAACTTGTAACACTTTGTAATAAATTTAGAAAAAAAAATGGTGAATTTGATGTAGTTGTTCCTGGAAGTGGTGGAAAAGACTCATTCTACGTTGCCCATCAACTCAAATATAAATATAAAATGAATCCTCTTCTAGTTACATGGAGACCGGCTATTTATACTGACATAGGAGTTAAAAATTTTAAATCTTGGTTAAAATTAGGTATTCCAAATGTTACTGATCAAAGAAATAATAAAGTACACAAACTTTTAACAAAATTAGCGTTTATTAATTTATGTCATCCTTTTCAACCATTTATAATTGGTCAAAAAAACTTTGCGCCAAAAATTGCTGCAAAATATAAAATTAATTTAATTATGTATGGAGAAGGTTATGCTGAATTTGGAATGGATAAAAAAAATAAAAAAAATCCAAAAATGGGAAAAAATTATTATACAACAAAAAAAAATATTTTGGATCTTTATATTTCTGGTGTCAAAGTTAGTGAGCTAATTAATAAATATAAATTAAAAATAAAGGATCTCGAGCCTTACTTTCCTTTAGATGAAGAGGATTTTAGAAAACACAAATTAGAATTTCATAATTTTAGTTTTTATAAAAAATGGAATTTCCACGACAATTATTATTACGCTATACAAAATACTGAATTTAAACCAAATGAAGAAAGACAAGAAGGAAGTTATGATAAATATGCTTCAATGGATGATAAATTAGATTGGCTTCACTTCTATACATTTTATATTAAATTTGGAATGGGTAGAACAACTGCTGCGACTGATCAAGAGATAAGATCTGGTGTAATTGAAAGAGATGAGGGTATAAGTTTAGTAAAAAGATTTGACGGAGAATTTCCTAAAAAATATTTAAATGATTGTCTACAATACATGGGGATATCTAAGAAAAAATTTACTAGTATTATAGATAGTTCAAGACCTAAACATCTGTGGTCAAAAAGAAATAAAAAATGGGTTTTAAAACACCCTATATGGAAGAGTTAATTAATCAGCAGTATTATCTAGGCAAATTTGACATCCCAAACAAGGTGTTTTTTTATCAAACGCATCTCTAATTTTTTTTATCTTGTAATTCTTCCAAATATTTTCAATATCATCATCCTTGATATTTCCAATTGGTAAATTTCTTCCAAACGTATTGCAACATGGTGTTACAGTTCCATCAGAGTAAATTCCCATAGATGACCATGGTTGCCTGCAGTTATAATTATTTTTTTTTTTTGACTCCGTAAATGACATAAGCTCATTAAGGTTGTACTTTGATGACTCTGAATAAGCATTTATTGATACTTCTTTTTGTACTTCAACAGAGTCTACTATATTAATCCAATTTGTTTTAAATTTTTCAATTTCATGTTTATTATGTTCAAGTTCAACGAATGAGGTTCTGACTAACGGGAACCTTTTGTTATATTTATTTCTTAAATTAATAAAATTTTTTATATTATTTTCTAATTGTTCAAGCCTATTATCTTTAATTTTCTTTGAAACTGGTATTCTAACATCGTCATATGTTTTTTTTGAAAAAGCATCTATTGAAATAAAAAGTCTTGTGACTGAACTTTCTAAAATCTTCATAGAATTCTTCTCATTTAGCAAAGTTCCATTTGTGAATAAGAATAAATCCATTATTTCTGCTTCTTCAGCTCTTTTAAAAACTTTGTCTATATTTTTATAAAGAAGCGGTTCTGAAATACTAAGCATCAAAGAATTTAGCTTATTTTTTTTGAAACTATCAAATATTTTGTCCAAGTCTTGTTCGGATAAAGTATACTTTTTTGAATCATTTCGCCATTCTTGATAGCACATAACACACTCTAAATTACATCTATTAACTAATTCAAGGATAACTGTATTTGGATATTTGCCCTCGTTCCCAGACAGTTTATAATTAATACTATCAAAATATTTTTTTCTATAATCTAAATATCTTTTTCCAAATTTTTTATATAAATGGTCAGATAATAGCTTCTCTAAATCTTCACTTGAATATTTTTTTATATTACTAGGTTGATTTTGTTGATGAAATTCTTGCATTTAAAATTTTAACATGATTTAGATTTTAATATATAAAATAATTTCTTCAGAGAAAAATTTAATATTCCGTATTCCTTATATATTTTTCTAATTTTTTCAAGATCTTTATGGTAATCTAGACAAATATTAAATTTTGAATAGTTATTGTTATTTCTTAGATTAAATTTTTTAATTTTTTTTGATCTTCTAATTGAAAAAGTTACATGCTCTAAAATTTTTGGATTTTTTGAATTTTTATAAATTTTTTTTAATAAACTAAATTTAAATATCTCAATATCTAGTCCTTTTGGAAATGTATAAGGGTTTACATTTGAAATGTAGCTATAGTTTTTTATATGAGCGATTGAAATCATCTTATCAATCAATTTTGGATTAACAAAAGGACAGTCTGCAGTAATTCTTACAATAAACTTTGGATTAAATTTTAAACCTGCTAGGTAAAATCTTTTTAATACATTTTTTTCAGGTCCTCTATAATAATCTACAGATTTTTTTACCAAGTTCACTAATTTATCATCTTTTTTTCTTTTCGATGTTGCTAATATTATTTTGTCTACTTTTTTTGAAAAAGATAATCTTTTTAAAATAATCGATATTACGGGAAAGCCACAAACCTTCTTAAGAACTTTATTAGGAAATCTTTTGGATCCAGTTCTAGCTTGAAGAATAAGAAGTGTCTTCATTTTTATATTTAACAATTAATTTTTTTAAATCATTAATGTTAAGAAATTTTTTATTATTGAGACTATTATAAGAAAATTTTGAATTGGATATTTTTCCACCATTTTTTTTTGAAAGTAATTTTAACTCTTTTAAACTTAAATTTGGAAAAATTAAAAAGCATTTCTTTTTTTCAATAGTATACTGACTTTCATCTAAATTAATTAGTTCCTCATATAGTTTTTCACCAGGCCTTATTCCCACAATTTTATATTTATTTTTTTTACTAATTGCCTTTATTAAGTCAGATATATAAAAACTTGGTATTTTTGGTACAAGTATTTCTCCTCCAATATTTTTTAACATCATATTGTAAACAAGATCGCAGGCCTCATCTAAGTTAATATTAAATCGCGTCATATCTTTATGTGTTAATGGCAATTGATTTTTATTTAATGATAAAAAATATGGCAATACACTTCCTCTACTACCCATTACATTGCCGTACCTTATTACTGAAAATTTAATTTTTTTCTTTCCACTAAGACTATTTGCTGCCAAAAATAATTTTTCTGAACTTAATTTTGTCGCTCCATATAAATTTATTGGTGAAACCGCTTTATCAGTAGACACGGCTATAACATTTTTTACTTTTGAGGTAATTGCTGCCTCAATTATATTTTGGGATCCTATTATATTTGTTTTTATTGTTTCAATTGGATTATATTCTGCAGTGTCTACTTGTTTTAAAGCTGCCGCATGAATAATTATATCAATTTCATTCAGTGCCATCTCAAGTCTGGTCTTGTCTCTAACATCTCCAATAAAATATCTCATAAAATTATATTTACTAATGGGATATTTCTTTTGAAGTTCATATTGTTTAAGCTCATCTCTACTAAAAACAACCAATCTTTTAAGTTTATGCTTATATTTTTTAATTAAGTGACTTATAAATCTCTTTCCAAATGATCCCGTTCCACCAGTAATTAATATTGAGAGTTTTTTCATTTTTAAGTAATTAACATATTTATAATTTAAAAAAAATTTTTAAATTTTTTAAAATATAATTTAGGTCTTTTTTAGACATTTTATAATGAATTGGTAATGAAATTGCTGAATTAAAGTAAATATCAGCATTTGGAAGTATATTTTTCTTTTTATAAATATTAAATTTATTAATTGGCTTATAGTGATGTTGTAAAATTATTTTTTTTTTTAAGAAAAATTTAATTAACTTATCTTTTTTGTATTTCTTAAAGTTTTTTATAAAGATGATAAATAAATGGTATGAAGGAATTATACTTTCATTAAATCTAATGAAAGTTATTTCTTTATTTCTTGTAAGTTCATTTTTATAAAAATTATATATCTGTTTTCGTTTTTTTAAAAAATTATCAATCTTGTTTAACTGGGATATGCCAAGAGCACAATTTATATCACTGAGTCTATAATTAAAGCCGAGCTGATTAAGATTATAGTCCCAATGGTTTTTTTTATAAAATCCATGAGATCTAAATTTTAGAATCGAATCATAATAAGATTTATTATTAGTTGTCACTGCTCCACCTTCACCTGTTGTAATTGTTTTTAATGGGTGAAATGAAAAGCAGGAAATATCTGCATGATTACATGACCCAATTTTTAAAAATTTATTTTTTGATTTATATTCTGAACCAAAAGCATGACATGCATCTTCTATAATTTTAAAACCGTACTTTTGTTTTATTTTATAAAACTCAATTATATTGTTCGGATAGCCTCCCAAATACATAGAAACTAAACATTTAATTTTTTTTAATTTATTATTTTTTATACATTTTATTATTGTTTCTGGGGTTATTTGTCCAGTGTTTGGATCAACATCAAGCAAATATATTTTTGCACCAAAAAA